>Ga0310695_10000742_pt1 | contig 80436 bp, 50 predicted proteins | sample RumenRJG_04DNA_FD_203882 | JGI IMG/M metagenome (GOLD analysis project Ga0310695, IMG submission 203882) | Bovine rumen microbial communities from Lethbridge, Alberta, Canada - RJG_04 (v2) (version 2) | ecosystem: Host-associated > Mammals > Digestive system > Stomach > Rumen | place: Canada...
GGCCATGAGCGGCAATGCCACGATGTATCGGTAGAAGTTTGCTGCCATGGCGGTGATAAGCAGGAATACGGTGTTCTGGTTCATGAATGACTTCGGCTGAGGTCTTCCATGCAGTCGCCGCCACAGCAGAAAACGGAGAAGACGGCCCGTATTATCTCGCTGTACTGATAGCCTATCAGCTTACTGCGAAGTCCCAGGTGGGAGTCGATTACAGAGGACAGAATACGGTCAAATTTGTCCAAAACGAAAAATATTCCGCCAAAAGCGCTGATTTTCTCAGATTTTTGCTTACCTTTGCCACGTCATTGATGATTTTGCAGCACTAAGATAAGTGAAAAATCTGGGAATTCGTAATTTTGCAGGCGATAAGACAAACTACAAACTAACTATAAATGAAGAAGATACTAATCGCATTAGTTGTCTTTATGGCTGTATGCATCGGTACAAGAGGTGCCGACGTGGTGTGGTTCGACGGACAGCATCCTGTTGCCTACCAGGTGGTGGGCAAGACCGACCCTGTCGTAAAGATTGCTCTGGAGATGTTCTGTAGTGATATGGAACAGGTGACGGGGATGCGGCCGGTTGCCCGAGGAACGAGGAACGGGGCCAGCATTCGCATTGTGCAGGGCAAAGGCTCGGACGACGGTTTCCGCCTGAGCGTGAAAAACGGACAGATACTGGTTGAGGGACACAACGGCCGAGGTACGGCCTACGGTATCCTTGAACTGTCGCGACAGGCTGGCGTGTCGCCTTGGATATGGTGGGGCGATGTGGTGCCAGAGCATCGCTCGCGTCTCAGTATGCCAGAGACATTCTCTTACGAGCATACCCCCAGCGTGGCCTATCGCGGCATCTTCATCAATGATGAGGACTGGAGCCTGCGCAACTGGGCGTGGAAGAATTTTGAGAACAATGGGGTCTTTGGTCGTATGGGCCCCAAGACCTACAAAGCCATTTTTCAACTGATGCTGCGCTTGAGGGCCAACACCATCTGGCCAGGCATGCATACCGGCACACCGGGTTTCTTCACCATTCCAGGTAATAAGGAGATGGCCGACTCGTGCGGCATCCTCATAGGCACCAGCCATTGCGAGCCCCTGCTGCGCAACAACGTGGCCGAGTGGGACCACGCTTCTCGTGGTGCATACAACTACATCACCAACCGCGAACAGGTGCAGCAGTACTGGATAGAGCGTCTCAAGGAGGTGAAAGGTTCCGAGGAGTTCTTCACCATCGGCATGCGTGGCATCCACGACGGTTCGATGGAGGGCGTGAAGACGAAGAAGGAGAAACTGGAGGGCCTGCAGCAGGTGATCGACGACCAGCGTGAACTGATTCGTAAGTATTATAATAAAGAGGTGGAGAAGGTACCGCAGGTGTTTATTCCTTATAAAGAGGTGTTGGAGATCCTGGAGAGCGGCTTGCAGGTGCCCGATGATGTGACGCTGATGTGGTGTGACGACAACTACGGCTACATGACCCGTCTCTCCGATGAAGAGCAGCAGAAGCGTCAGGGTGGGGGAGGCGTCTATTATCACCTCTCGTACTGGGGGCGTCCTCACGACTATTTGTGGCTGACCACAACGCAGCCGGGGCTTATCTACAACGAGATGAAGGCCGCCTACGACCACAACTGCAAGAAACTCTGGATTGTGAATGTTCATGATCCCAAGGTGGCTGCCTATGACTTGGAGTTCTTCCTCGATATGGCGTGGGATATAAGTAGCCTCACCCCCAACCCCTCTCGCAGGGAGAGGGGAGTGGTTACCATTGAGGAGCATTTGGAACGGTGGCTCTGTACGCAGTTTGGTGAGGAGGCTGGCAAGCAGTTGTTCCCTGCCATGAAAGACTTCTATCGTCTCTGCGGTATTCGTAAGCCAGAGTTCATGGGATGGACGCAGGTGGAACTGGCTGATAGGAAAGCCTATCCAAGAGGACGCTCGCAGGTGATTGATACAGAATTCAATCCTCAGGAGTTTGGCGACGAGTTAGGACGTTATATACTTGACTACGTTCGTATGTGTGGTACTGTCTTCGAGGTGGAGAAAATCATCCGTCCGGAATTGAAGGATGCCTATTTCGCTGCCGTCACGTACCCGACCCACTGTGGCATGTATATGGCGCAAAAGATGCTATATGCCCAACTGGCACGTTCGCGCTATCAGGGACAGACCGACAAGCCTATGGAGGGTCGTCAAGAGGAGATGGAACGTTATGCTGCAGGCAGTATCAGGGCCTATAGGGAAATACAGGACCTTACTGAACGATATAACAACGAGTTGGCTGGTGGAAAGTGGAAGGGCATCATGAATATGATGCCTCGTGACCTGAACGTGTTCAATCCGCCCATCCTGCCTTATCTTCCCAAAAACCTCAAGCAGTCATCAGGCGTGAGTTGTTCCAGCCTGCGTGAGGAGATGACCAGACATCCGGAAATCGTGACGCGCAATGCCTGTGACTATCAGGCATCACATCCCCTCTCTTTGGAGGGGGCAGGGGGAGGCCCCATCCAGATGCTCGGACACTCGATGAATGCCGTCGCCATACCGAAGGGTGGGGAAGTGGTTTATGAATTCGAGAGTCCTTTAGAAGGAGATGCTGTATTGCGAACAGCCTTGATCCCGACGCAACCCAGCGACAGAGGAGACTTGCGCTATGCAGTAAGGATAGACAACCAAGTTCCTGTCGTCATTTCCCTGAAGGAGCCTTATCGCTCGGAACAATGGAAGCAGAATGTGCTGCGAGGTCAGGCCCTGAAGCAGACACCGATACATCTGACAAAGGGTTCGCACAAGTTATACATAAAAGCACTTGATGACCATATCATTGTTGACCAATGGATGGTGGATTTCAATAAGAAGCGGCAGTTTTATGTGATTCCGATTAGGTAAAGTTTGAAGGTTCTTGCGCTCCATGGGTGCTCAGACGAGCATAGTTTGGAACTTTGCAAGCAAAGCGGCAGAGCCGAGCGAAAGATGGTTAGCGGTTAGTGACCTTAGACCTTTGACAAATTAAAAGTGATATGAAAAAGAAAATGATTATACTTGCCGTTATGGCATTCTTTTCGTCAATGTTATCGGCACAAGAGCAGGTGGATAACAGCCTGTCACGCTACAATTTCTTCTATGCCGGACAGAGTAAGCAACGCAGAATGTTCATTGTGAAGGATGGACAGATAGCTTGGGCTTATAAGGACCAACTGAAGCGTGGTGAAATAAGCGATGCTATCCTGATGAAGGATGGACACATACTGGTGGCGCATCAGTATGGTGTGGCAGAGGTGGCACAAGATGGTACTACCATTTGGCAATATGCTGCACCAGACGGAACAGAGATACATACCATACAGCCAATAGGCAAGAATCATATTGTTTTTGTGCAAAACGGAAAGCCGGCAAAGGCTGTCATAATGGCGATTCCATCGACAACAATAGTGCGTGAGTTTGAGTTGCCTATCACCCCAAAGGGCTCTGTTCACGGACAGTTCAGGAATGCAAGACTGACATCTCGTGGAACACTTCTCATCGCCAATATGTCGATGGGCTGCATTCATGAATTTACCAGCGACGGTAAAGAGGTGGACAGATGGGAAGGTTTCCTGCCTTGGTCAGTACAAGAGATGCCTAAGAGCGGTAATCTGCTCATAACAGGCAGAAAGGGTAAGATACAGGAGATAAACCGTCAAGGCAAGACAGTATGGGAGATGAATACAACAGATTATGGCATCACCCAGCCACAAAAGACTGTTCGCCTAAAGGATGGTGGACATATCGTCAATAACTGGTATAACGAATGGAACAGGACACCAATGGATACAGCCAATGCCCCTGTTCAGGCAATAGAAGTCGATAAAAATGGTAAAAAAGTATGGGAGCTTTGTGCTTGGAAGAATCCAGACTTGGGACCATCGACAACAATCCAACTGCTTGACGAACCTGTAAACAGAGAAAGGTTGTTCTTTGGGGATATCAACACCCCTTCACCAAAACTATTCGTAAAACCCAACGAGCCAATCGGCATAGGGCGAGGCTTACATCCAGGACGTGTGGCATGGATTCACTCGCCAGGTGTTGCGAAATGGGATGGACACACAGGGTTATGGGTAGAAGATAGATGGAATGACCAGCAGAAGGCAGATGCTATGATAATAGAAGCTGTTATGGAGCTGACAGGAGAAGCAACAGCAATGAAAGCTTGGGAGGCGCTTTTCCGCAATTTCAACAAAACGCACGGACGGGGAAACAAGGGATATAAGAAGGGTGAGATGATTGCCATCAAGCTGAACCTGAATAATGCTATCACTCATCATGACACGATAGAACTTAACTCTTCTCCTTTTACCACATTGGCGTTGGTGCGTTCTCTCGTGAGAGATGGTGGGGTGAGACAGCAGGACATAGTGTTGTGCGAACCAAGTCGCGCCATTACGGATAGTATATACGATAAGGTGCATAGGGAATTTCCTAATGTACGTTTCATCGATAACATTGGAGGAGGTGGTAGGGAGAAGTGTGAGTATTACCCAGAGCAGATAGTATATTCAGCAGAAAACGGTAAGATGGCACGAGGACTGGCCAAGTGTATCGTGGATGCTATCTATCTGATAAATTCTGCTTTGCTCAAGACACACTCCGGACCTGGTGTTACATTAACAGGAAAGAACTGGTATGGAGCAACCGACATCAATCTGCTTTGGCGACAGAATGCCCACAATAATGTGAGTCAGGACAAGAGAAACGGAAAGCCCGGATATAAGACTTTTGTTGATTTCATGGCCCATAAGGATATGGGACAGAAGACTCTTCTCTTCCTCATTGACGGCACCTATGGCTCACGTGATGTTAATGGTGCACCAAATCCTAAATGGATGAAGGAACCTTTCAATGGCGACTGGGCTTGCTCGCTGATTGTCTCACAGGATGAGGTGGCATGCGATGCAGTGGCTATGGATATGATTATCAGCGAATGGCCTGAGTTCGGCAGTCTGAATTACTGCGACGAATACCTTCGCGAGGCTGCCAGCATACCAAATGCTCCAAGCGGAACAGTATATAAGCAGGATGGCAAGCCGGTAGAGCAGCCACTCGGACTTTTTGAGCATTGGAACAAAGAGCATAAATATACAAAGATTGACTTGAGATACAGGAAACTATAATGAAGAAGTCATTTGTCATAGTAATGCTGATTGTCTGCCACTTGATGGTTTGTACGGCTCAGGTGACAGATGCTTTCAAGGGCGTATGGCCTGTTACTGACAAGGCTGTTATGCGTAGCCTGAACGGTGAGTGGCATCTGAAGGTTATCAAGGGAATTGACGGGAATAAGACGGTGCCTGCCGTTGATGAAACATGGGACAAGATTCCTGTTCCGGGATGCTGGGAGGCTTATGGCTTCTGTGAACCCAAGTACGACTATCCTGATTCTTTGACAGGTTACTATCGCAGCAGTTTTACAGTACCTGCGAAGTGGAAAGGCCAGCAGATTATTATACGTCTTGACGGTGTGCTTCGTGGTTATGACCTGTGGCTCAACGACCAGTATGTCGGCTCGTGGGAATCGGGGTATAACACCTGTCAGTTCGACCTGACGCCCTATCTTACGAAGAAAGCATTCAAGGGCGAGGCGCAACAGTTGGCTATGCGTGTATATAGCCAGTTCAAGGGTTACGAGTTTGATTGTTTTGATGACTGGGCTACGATGGGCATCTTCCGTGATGTCACTCTTATGGCTGTGCCGAAGATACATCTTTCTGATCTTACCGTAACGACAAAGATGAATGGTGAGGTGACGGTGAAGGCTGAGATTGCCAATGCAACACGAAATACGAGTGTAGAGTGTTTTATAATGAGTAATGAGGAATTAGTAATTAGTAGTTGTGAGAACCGAATAGGATTGGACTCAGCATTTAATCACTCATTACTAATTCCTAATGATTCATTACATTTGTGGACCGCAGAGACACCTTATTTATATACGCTACGCGTGCAGGTGAAGGAGAAAGGCAAGACGCTGCAGACCTTTACCCAGAAGATTGGCATCCGCGAAATATCCATTGATGGAAACATCCTGAAACTGAATGGTCAGCCCATCAAACTGCGTGGTGTCAATGCCCATAGTACAGACCCCAAGACGGTGAAAGTCATTTCCGATGACCTGACCCTGAAGGACATGAAGATGATGAAGGAGGCTTCGGTCAACTATATGCGTCTCAGCCATTATCCTCGTGAGCCCCGTTTCTATGAGTTGGCCGATTCGCTGGGCTTCTATCTCGTTGATGAGGTACCCTTTGGCTTTGGAGACAAACATCTGTCGAACCGCAAGTATCAGGATATTCTTAAAACCCGTGCCTTGGCTACCGTCACCCGCGACAAGAACCACCCGTCCGTTCTCGTATGGAGTGTTGGCAACGAGAATCCTCTGCCGCAGATTTGTGTGGAGGTGGGCGACTATGTGGGCGAGTTGGATTCCTCTCGTCCCTACTGTTTTCCACAGGTAGGTAGTTATTTCCGGAAGTTTTGGAGCCTCACCCCCGACCCCTCTCCCACTGGAGAGGGGAGTGAGAAAAGTCCATTTCCTTCGAAGGCTCCCGTCTATGCGCCCCACTATCCCACAACGGGACAGATAGGCGGTTTCTATCAGCATCTTGACCGTCCTGTCATTTTTACGGAGTATTGCCATACACTGGGTATCTCTTTCGAGGATCATGACCGCCAGTGGGAGATTATTGAACGCACGCCTGGCATTGCAGGTGGCTCCGTGTGGGAATGGGCCGATCAGGGAATGCCGTTTGGAAGTGAAAAGGGAATAGTGAAGAGTGAAAAATTTGCTACCGCACATAGTGGCTTTTCTTGTTGGCGTACTGACGGATCGGAGTGTGACCAGAAGGTCTATACCTCCGAAAATGGGGGCTTTGAGATGAGCGGTAATTTCGGCACCGATGGGCTTCTGTATGCTGACCGCACGCCGCTGCCCAACTACTACGAGTTGCAGCACAACTATGCACGGGCCTTCGTCCGTTCCATCAGCAGCGGGTCGCTCGCTACCAATCTGGAGATTGTCAACCGCTATGACTTCCTCAACCTCAAGGACGAGGTGGATTTCCACTGGGTTCTTACCCTTGACCGAGATACCGTAGATCAGGGAACGTTCCGTCCCGACTGTCCTCCATGCTCCACAGCCCCCTACCGTTTTCCGCTGCCCATGATTCCTAATGAGGTAATCAGTAATTCACTTTACCTACTGAACTTCTCGCTCATAGATGCCGATGGCCACACATTCCTCCACCAGTCATTTGTCCTGAATAAGCCCCAGATAAAATGGACGGGCAACGGCGGTAGCAAATTATTCACTCTTCACTCTTCACTTTTCCCTTTCCAAGATACCAAAATCCGTACTGGCCGAAAGGCTACGATGGCCGAGCGTATCACGCAAAAGGGAAGACTGCCCCAGCGCTACTTGCTGCCTCTGGATAACAACCAAGTGAAGGCCGACATACAGTCGAAGCCCATTGAAGGTGGTGAGGAGATTACCTTCACCCTTACGCCTGATACAGCCGACGTATTTCGTTCGGAGTTGGGACTGGCCTACCTGTTAAAGCCAGAGATAGACCGCGTGCAGTGGATAGGGCAGGGCCCGTTTGCCTCCTATCCAGGTCGCCATCAGGCTAATCGCTATGGTTTCTGGGCCAAGCACATGGATGACCTCTACTTCGAGGGTAACCATGGTGGCATTGATGCCGCCTTCTTCTCCGACAAGGATGGCAATGGCGTGCTCGTTGTGGGCGACTCCCTCAACCTCAACTTCGAACAGACCGACCGTGGTATCGTGATGACTGTCAACGCCTCCGTCAGTGGTCAGGGACCGAAGTTTGCCAAGACCCACTTCCCAGGTTGGAAAGTTGGCGACGGCCCCGTTTCAGCCTCTTTCCGCAGTTATTATATCAAGGCCGATGTGATGCCTGATGTGGTAAGGAAATTCTTTCATCCTGCCACATCTGTACCTGCTCCATATAAACCATTCCTCACCCAATACGACACCTATCTATTAAAGTATGATACAATCCTTGAAAAATAAATGCCTTATGAAGAAAATATCTTTATTCCTCTTGTTTTCTGGTGTAGTGTTTTTACCATCGGTTGTTACAGCCCAGCGGTTGATGCAGCAAATGGGCCGCAGCGTCGTGGCCGTGAACCGTTCGGGCAGCACCATTCGCAGCGTGACCAGCACGGCGGGCACAGGCTCGCTCATCTCTTGGCGCAAACTGGCCGAGGAGCCAGAGGGTACTACCTATAATGTGTATAAACGGGCGAAGGGTGCCACGGAATACACGAAGGTGAATGCGAAGCCGCTCACCGTGACCTGTCTGGCCACCACCCTTGTCAACAACACGGAGTATGCCGTGGCCGCCATCTCGCCTGAGGGCGTGGAGGGCGAGAAGAGCAAGCCCTTCCTCTACAAGACGCAGGCCTATCCCAACGTGTGGTTTGATTTCAACTTTGATGACACGGTCATCAAACGCGATGACTATCGCACGAAGTACTGCTGGCCGATGGATCTCGACGGCAACGGCGAATATGATGCCGTGGTCGTTGACCGCCTCTATGCCGGGGCTGCCTCGGGTGAGGAAGACACGGAGAACACGGCTACCACCTCGCATAAGATTCAGGCCTACCGGCTGACAGGCGAACTGCTATGGACGGTCGATATGGGACCTAATGTGAACATCTGTGCTGGACAGAACGATATGGTCGTGGCCTACGATATCAACTGCGACGGTCATTGTGAGGTCATCATCAAGAGCAGCGACGGCACCCGCTTCTGGGACAAGCAGAACGAGACGTGGGGCAAGTATGCGATGGGCAGTGAGGTGGCCGACGTTGACGGCGACGGCATCGTGGACTATCGCACGCAGGCTGTGCGCAACCGTCCCTTCTATGTCTCGGTCATCGATGGCGCTACGGGTGCTGAGATAGCCTACAACGAACTGAAATACAGCGAGGTGTCTGACGGTGCCGACAGTTACACCCGTACCAGCCGTCCTAACTATATGAGCGACGGCTATTCGGCTATGGACGGCCATTTCGCCATCTGCTACCTTGACGGCATCCACCCCTCGCTGGTCATGGAGTGTCTCGACCGCGATAAGGATAAGACCCATCATAACTATGTGTTCACCTGGGACTACGACTGGAGCAGTGGCACACCCGTCAACTGGCATCACTCCCACACCTGGAGCCGTAACGACAAGCGTCCCTGGCCGGCTGAGTTCCATCAGTTGCGCGTGGCCGATGTCGATGGCGACGGTACTGACGAGATGATTCAGGGTGGCTATAGCGTCAATCCGCTGACGGGGTGGTTTCAGAGTCCTGGCATTGGCCACGGCGACCGTTTCATCCTGAGCGACATCGACCCAGACCGTCCTGGACTGGAGGCCTACGCCATTCAGCAGAGTGCCCTGTTGGGACAACTCATCTATGACCCTGCCACGGGCGAGCATATCAAGGAGTGGTATCTGCCCTCAGTCTATGATGTGGGGCGTGGCACCTGTATTGATATGGATGCCTCACATAAGGGCATGGAGATTCTGAGTTATGTCGATGAATACGTCTATGACTGCAAGGGCGAGAAAACGGGACAGACCCGTAGCGGCTCGATGTTCGAGGGCGTCTGGTGGGATGGTCGCTTACAGCGCGAGTGGCTCAACTCACCTGGTGGCAGTGGTTGGGGAACGAATATGATGATCACTCGCGTCTTGGGTGACCGTCTCTGCGAGTTTTCGCAGGAATCGAGTTGGGCCACCCACGGCGGCACTGGTACCCGTCCTGCCTTTATGGGTGACATCACGGGCGACTGGCGCGAGGAGATCATCCTGCCCAAGCAGGACGACAATCATTCCACAGGTCTCGTGGGCTACACGACGAATATGTCCACCACTTATAGTATCTACTGTCTGCAACAAGATCCTCATTATCGGGGCGACTGCACCACCCGCGGCTACTACCAGCATCCCAACACAGGCTTCTATCTGGGTGGCGACATGCCCATGCCACCGCTGCCGCCTGTCTTTGTGGCCGATGTGCGCAACCAGATGGTCAGTGGCAAAAGCGTGATGTTCGACCTTCAAAACGCCAATGGCTCTGTCTTCGACGTGAATGGCGAATCTCCGACCACCCTTTACCTGATGAATCCTCGTGGTCACGACTACGTGTTCAAGGGTACGGGCACAACGGGCAACGGCCAACTGATCAAGTCGATGCAGGGAACGGCGACGTTCAACTGTAATCTTGGACATACGGGCAAGAACCTCATCAGCGAGGGAACGCTGCGTGTCAACGGAACAATCTGTGGCCCAATTGAATTGCGTGCAAGGGCAACCCTTGCCGGACAGGCTGTTCTGGAGGATACCATCGTCTTTGAAGGTGCATTGAACTATGAGGGCTGTCGGTTGATTCCAGGGAATGCCATGACTTCGAAAAAGAGTATGACACTGCCTGGTAATGTGTATCTGGAGTATAACGCTGCTGACTACGGCAAACTCTTGGTCGAGGGCGACCTCACCTTCAAGAATACCAACTATCTCACTGTCAACCTGGGCAGCCAAGAGGCTGCTGACTATGTAGTGGCCGAGTGTACGGGCACGCTGACCTGTGATGTGACGAAACTGAAGACCCGTGGCTTGGAGGGCATCAACTACGACCTTGTGGTGGTTGATGGCAAGAAACTCGTTCTGAAGATCAACGACACGCGCAGTCCGCAGCAGAATGTGGTATGGATGGGCGGTGAGAGTGCCATTTGGAACTTCAAGGACAAGAATTTCGCGCTTGGCGGTTCTTCCAGCGAAAATACTACGCCCTTCGTGACAGGCGATGAGGTAATCTTCAACGAGGCATCTGCCAAGAAGACCATCACTGTGCCTGAGATGATGGTGACCAATGGCGTCATTTTCGATGCAGGCAAGTATGTGTTGCAGGGAGAGGGTGGTCTGTCGGGCGAGAGCGACGTGACCGTCAATAAGGCCGCTGACGTGACGCTCAACATGAAATACAGCGACTACACGGGAAAGACCATTGTGAACGGTGGCACGCTCACCATTCCCAACTTCTACGACGGCGGACAGAAGAGTGCGCTCGGCAGTGCTTCTGCCGAGAAGGGTAACCTGCAGTTGAATGGCGGCACCTTGGTGCTCTCAAAGGACAATATGGGCACCGACCGCCAGATAGTCCTGACCGATACGGCCACCATCCGCATCACGCAGTCCAATAGTTCGTTGTCGCTGAAAGGACAGGTGAGCGGTACGGGCTATCTGGTGAAAGACGGTGCCGGTCAGTTGAACTTCACATACGGCGGCACGAATGCCTTTGCCGGTGTCATCGTGAAGAAAGGCAAGATAGCGCAGGGTGCATGGAACAGCACCTTTGGCAAGTCGGGCAGTCCCATGCTGCTGGCAGGTGGCGAGGTGCATCAGATCGATGTGAACAGTACCTCGACCGTGCCTGAGTTCAACCATCAGGTGACGGTGGCTGCGGGTACGACCAATAAGATCGTGGGGTCGTCGCGCGGCAAGATCAATGGCTCAATCAGTGGTGCGGGCAATCTCACGATTCAAACCCGTTACGTGCGTTGTGACGTGGGTGCCTCGTTCAAGAACTTCGAAGGCACGCTCACTGCCCTTGGCGATGGCGGTAACTTCCGCTTGATGACCTCGGCTGCCGACATGTCGAAGGCACGACTGGTGGTAGGCGCTGGCACGACCGTCTCGTTTATGGCGAGCGGCGGCAGCAGTGAGGCTTCTGCCACCTTGAAGATAGGCACCCTGCAAGGCACGGCCACCGATGGTGTGCTGGGCGGTTCGCAGAGCAGTTATCAGGCAGGCTTCCTGAACGAGGACTCGCGGTTCAGCGGATTGCTGAAGGGACAGCGCTTCACCAAGGTGGGCACAGGCAAACTGACGCTGGTCACCGCTGGCCACACCTCGCCGATTACGGTCAGTGGTGGTATGCTCGTGGCTCAAAACACCACCTCTACGGCTTTCACCTCAGCGGCTGTCACCGTAGGCAACGGTGGCACACTGGCAGGTACGGCTCTGCTTCAGAACGTGACGGTGCAGAAGGGTGGTACCATCCTCGGAGGCTTGGGCACGACGGGGTCTGGCGTGCTGCGCCTGAGCGGTAACCTGGTGATGAACGAAGGAGCCTCAATGCGCTGTCTGTTGGGAAAGAGTACGGGCAACACACAGGTGAATGTGAAGGGGACCATCATCCATCGTGCCGACACGCTCGTTATCGTCGTTCCTGCAGACCGCAGTCTGAGTGTGGGTGATGAGATACAGGTCTTCACGGCTGGCTTCGGTTCGGCCTCGGGCGAAGTGATCGTCCGGTCGGAGTGTGAGGATTGCAACTATGAGTTTGACAGTTCGCTGCTCAACAGCGAGGGCAAGGTGACGGTGACGTCCGTTGTCAGCGGCATTCATTCGTTACAAGCCACTGACGGCAGGGTCGATGTCTATTCGCTCGACGGTCATCTCCTGCGCTCGAAGGTGTTGCTGCGTCAGGCATTAGAGGGGCTGCCCGCCGGTGTCTATGTGTTGGGCGACGGTCGTAAAGTAAAAAAATGAAATATAAAAATATCATAGCACAATGAAACGATTACTGTTAAGTCTGTCATTTTTCATTCTTCATTTGTCGTTTTGCTTCGCTCAGCAAAGCGCAAATATCGTGTTCATCGGCAATAGCATCACCTACGGTGCCTTGCATGAGAACCCCGCGCTGACAGCCCCGCCTGTGCAGTGTGCCCGTTGGTTAAGCCAACGGGAAGAAATCGACACCGTCTATTTCCGCAACTGTGGCCGTAGTGGAAAAACCACCTATCACTTCCTGCCCAACGCTGCCGATGTTGTGCCTGCAGGCGACAAGACCTATTTTGGCGATGTGGTATCTAAGACCCGTGAACTGGTGAAGGCACACCCCACGCTGCCCCTGGTGTTCAGCATCATGCTGGGAACCAACGACACCGTGGAGCGTACAAAGAACCGTCACACAGAGCCCGATGCCTATGTCAGCAACCTCACCACCATCATCGACTCGCTGCTCACGCTTTGGCCGGATGCCCATGTGGTGCTCAACAAACCTATATGGTACTATCCTGACTATCACACCAAGGGAGGCTCCATCGCCTCGAAGAAGAGTCTGAAATTGATCACGACCTATGCCGAAGCCTTCCCCCAGGTGGTAAGCCAGACGAAAGCGGGCCATGTGCATATTGGCGATGCTGAGGCTTACGGCTATTTCGAGCAGCACTATAAGACCGATGTCTTTGAGGAGAAGGATGCCCGTGGCAAGTCCTACTGGCTGCATCCCAACGAGCAGGGTGCCAAGGTGCTGGGCGAGTATTGGGGCAAGGCCCTGCTACCCGTGTTGAAAGACATGCCTGCCATTGACCCGCTGAAGGGGAAAAAGATCGGTTTCATCGGCGACAGTTATGTGGCCAACCACCGCGATAAGGTGGAGAACAGTTGGCACTATAAGTTTGCCAGGAAGCATGGCATGGAGTACTATAACTATGGCAAGAACGGCAACTGTATCTCTCTTGACCTGAAACGCTGGGGCATCGCCATGTATAAGCGTTATGCGGACATGCGTCCAGACCTGGACTATGTGGTGGTCATTGCAGGTCATAACGATGCCAGCGACGGACGGCTCGATTCCATCGGCGTTGACACCTTCAAGGAACGTCTGTCTATCCTTTGCGAGGGACTCATCGAACGCTATCCTCACGCCCGGATATTCTTCTTCACCCCCTGGGCCTGTGACAACTTTGTGGGCAGTCCCCGTCAGCGGGTGGTCGATGCCATGCTCGAGGTGTGTGGCTCCTACGGCATCCCCGTGTTCGATGCTGCCCGCCACAGCAATATCTTTGTGCGTAGCGAGCAGTTCCGCAAGATCTATTTCCAGGGGGGAAAGGGTGACGATACGGCTCACCTGAACGCAAAGGGACATGACCGCTTCCTGCCTGTGGCTGAGAGTTTCATCTTGCAATATGTTGAGAGGTAAGTGGTGAGTGTTGAGAGTTTAGAGTTGAGTGTTGAGAGTTGAGAAAAACTGGAATATATTTTGTAGAATGCAAATTTGTTTGTATCTTTGCGGCATAATACACTAAAACAAAAAGAAATATGAAGAAATTATTGTTATTGGTCCTTATGATAGGCATGGCATCCGTGAGTGCCCAGGCACAGCGTGTGACCGACAGGCTCGACCGTGGATTGGTGGCTGTCAAGACCGAGGGAGGCATCTTTGTCAGTTGGCGTATTCAGGCCGACGAGTACTATGATGTCACGTACAACCTCTATCGTGACGGTACACCCATTGCCGAAAACCTGAGTGTCTCCAACTTTACTGATGCCGCAGGTAGCACCTCCAGCAGTTATACGGTCTGTCCTGTGGTGCGTGGCGTGCCCAAGGATGTCTGTACGCCCGTGAAGCCTTGGGCTACAAATTCCAATTATTTGGAGATTGCCCCCAAGCACGACCAGTCTATCACCTCTACCCTGATTCCCAATGACGCCTGCTGTGCCGATGTCGACGGCGACGGCGAGGTGGAGATTCTGCTGAAATACGATAATGCAGAGGAATCCGCCAACCATTTCCCCAAAGACGGAAACAACGGCGAATACACCATCATGGAGGTGCTGAAACTTGACGGCACTGTGCTCTGGTGGGTGAACTGCGGTCCCAACATGGGTGACTTCCAAAATAACGAGCAGAATATTGTTGGTTATGACTGGGATATGGACGGCAAGGCCGAGGTGCTGATGCGCTTGGAGGAAGGTTCCGTCATCCACATGGCCGATGGTACTACTTATACCTTCGGCGCTGACGGACAGAACGGCACCTCATGGACCAACTATCGTGAACCCAAGACGGGCGGTACGGAGTGGTTTACCCACTACGGTAAGGAGTTTCTTGTTTATTGTAATGGTAAGACTGGTGTACCCTATCAGGTTATCGACTTCCCTTGTGCCCGTTTTGAGAGTGGCGAGCATAACCTTGAATCAGCCTGGGGTGATGGTTATGGTCATCGATCCAGTAAGTTCTTCTACGGCGCTCCCTATTTGGATGGCCGCAAGCCCAGTATCTTCGTCGGACGCGGCATCTATACCCGTCATAAGTTCGTGGCTCTCGATGTAGACCCTCAGACCCATCAACTTACAGAGCGTTGGCGCTGGATGAACAATCAGAAAGGTTCTCCTTGGTACGGACAGGGTTATCATAACTATGCCATTGTCGATGTCGACTGGGACGGACGCGACGAGATTGTATGGGGTGGCATGGTCATTGATGACAATGGTAAGGGACTCTCGACTACAGGCTTTGGCCATGGTGATGCTCAACATCATGGCGACCTGAACCCCTATGTACATGGTCAAGAAGGCTTCTTCTGCAATGAGGATAAGCCCAACAACCATTATCGTGACCTCACGACAGCCAAGTTATATTACCGTTCTGTGGCCACTAACGATGACGGTCGTGCCATTGCCGGTAACTTCCTTAATACTATCCCAGGTGCCGTGGGCTTCTCTGCGCACGATACTCCTCCCATTAGTCTGGTAGAAAACAAACACCTTGACATCCTCAACACGACATCTGGTATGGCCCAGAACTTCCGTTGTTATTGGGATTGCGACTTGCAGGAAGAAACCTTCAATTACTCTGACGGCAAGAATACTGCCGGTGCCGTCTATAAGCCCGGTAAAGGCTCCTCATGGGTGCTGACAGGCTCTATGACCAACAACGACACCAAGGGCACCCCCTGTTTCATGGGCGACATCTTAGGTGACTGGCGTGAGGAGTTCATCATGCGCACAGCCAACAATAAGATACGCATATATACCACCGACATCGAGACCAAGTGGCGCAACTACTCACTATGGTACGACCACCAGTATCGTAACGGTATGGTATGGGAGATGTGCGGCTACAACCAGCCACCCCACGTGAGTTACTTTATTGGTGAGATGGAAGGCATCACTGCTGCTCCCCCTGCACTGACGATGGAGGGACGTATAGAGATTGCCAACGGTGGAACTATTGCCAACAATGGCGAGGAGGTTATCACCTGTGAGACTAATGATATGACCATCAATATCACGGATGGTGCTACACCTTATATATATTTAGATAATGCACCAAGTCTGGTAAGTGGTTCTGCACCCTCTGAGGCAACGTCAGCATCTTACAAGATTTCTTATACTTACTACACCCATACGCTGCAGGGTGGGGGATTTGCCGGAACCACCCGCGTGGTGAAACAGGGTGACGGCATCCTGGCCTATCCTGAGAAGGATATGATCTATAGCGGCCAGACCGACATCTGGGCTGGTACGCTCAATCTGAACGGTTCCATCGCCAACTCCCCCCTCTGGCTCAACCGTCTCACCACGCTCAACACTCCTTCCAAGACCATTACGGTGAAGTCGCTGACAGCCGACTATGGTTCTACTACAACGATTGGTGGCAAGGATGCCATCGGCACGCTTGTCGCAACAGACTCTGTGAAGTTAGGCTTTGGTGCACGACTGGTGGTAGACATCTATGCCGACGGCTTCAAGGCCGACCAGATCAGTACCGCCAAACTCATTGTTGAGACGAAGGACTGGCAGTATGGACCTGAGTACAAGCAGCCTGTCATCGAGTTCAACTGCCACTTCGCAGGTGGTGCCACCACTTTGGATGCCGGTAAGTACAACCTGGGAACGATTGGTGCCGTGACAGGCGATCTTGCCAAGATCAAGATTGAAGGTATTGCAAAGGTGAAGCCGGTGCTGGCTGTCGAGGATGGCTGTCTGGTCCTGACTATTATTGGTACGCGCGATGCTGCCGACATTGAGTGGAACGGTACCAGTTCCACCGCGTGGGATGTGGCCAACACAGAGAACTTCGTGACCCACGACCCTGCCCGTGCCAGCGAAACCTTTATCGAAGGCGATAATGTCTACCTTACCGACAATGCACAGAATAAGGAGATTGTGATTGCTGATGGAGTAGAGGTGAAGCCAGCCAACATCTACTATACAGGCTCTGAGGCTTACAGCATCACAGGTGGTGGTAAGATTACCACGGGAACATTCTATAACAACGGCTTCGGCACTATCACAATGGGTACTGAGAATACCTATACAGGTGGCAATCACCTTACTGGTGGTGTCACTATGGTGAGATCGCTGGCAAGCAACACTCAGGCATACGGAAATCTGGGTGGTGTAACTACCAATAGTGCTTTGTTCACCATCGAGAATGGTGCTGTGCTGCAGAACACTGCAGCCGTCACCAACGGTTCGGCCATGAAAATGGTGGGTGCCGGTGTGATCAATACCGATGCTGAATTCACGCAGCAAGGTATCATCTCTGGTGATACACTCATCAAGCAGGGTGCTGCCCAACTGACCATGACAGGCAATCTCACGGCAGCACGTACCATCGTGCGAGAGGGCAGTATGACTTATAGCGGCAACAATTACACCAAGGTCGTCGAGTTGCAGGGCACGGCATCCATTTCAGGTAACGGCTTTGCTCCTTCTCCTATCAATGTGGCAAAGGATGCCAAGGCCACGCTGACACTGTCGTCCAGCAACTATGTCGCTCATTCTGGCGCTCTCACCGGTGAAGGACAACTGACGATTAATCCAAGGAACACCGTCCAGCGTGTATCTATCACAGGCAACTGGACCAATTTCAAAGGCACCATCGTATATAGCAACACCTCGATCCTGATGCCATTAAAAAATAGCGGAATGCCAAATGCTACACTGCAGACAGGTGCCAACACCAACATCGGCATTGCCGCTTCCAGCAACAGTGCTTCTGTGACCTATGCCATCGGTAAACTGACTGGCTCTGGCACACTGCGTCACAAAGAGGTGGACTTCAGTAGTAGCAACAGCGTTTCGGGCAATGTCACGTGGAAGGTTGGTAATACAAGCCTTGGCGACTTCCAGTTCGATGGTGTCATCTATGATGCTGGCGGTTCGAACAAGTCGAACTTCGAAAAGGTCGGTGACTGTACGATGACCATTGGCAAGGCTTGGCAGAATAGTGGCACGGTCAAGGTGACCGAGGGCGTGCTCATTGCTGGTCAGGGCAAGACCTTGGGCACTGGCGCCTTGACCATCGGCGAGAATGGCACGCTGCAAGGTTTGAGTTCAACCATCAGGGCAAGTTCAAAGAACAACCCCTTCACCAATAGTTCGGTGACGGTCAACGGAGCCCTGCGTGTAGGAACCGGCGGCAACTCAACTTCCGGCTACTGGTATTTGGGTACACACCCATTGACCATCGGTAGTACAGGAAAACTCTATGTCGGTGTAGCCAAGACTGCCACTTCGGCCGCTTCGCCTGGTTGTACCCATGTCTGGGGCGATGAGACCAGCGGCTCCATCACGTTCAAAAACGGGGCTACCGTCAGCGTTTATCTCGCATCGTCTTACGACCCGGCATCAAGCATCGGTACCGATGAGCAGAAGGCCGACTCGTTCATGGTGTTTAATTTCCCCAATGCCACCATCGGCGATGTGCAGTTCGAACTGCCAGAATTGCCTGAACATTACAGTTGGGATACCACCAAGTTCCAGAGTGGCTATCTATATGTCCGCTATTCGGCAACAACAGGCGTACGCAACATTGCTGCCGATGATCAGGTCACTGTCGAGGTGTTCGCTGCCAGTGGTGTGCGTGTAGCCACCTATACTGCTACGTATGCTGAGGCCAGGGCCGCTTTCTTCCGTTTGTCGCTGAAGCGAGGCATCTATGTCCTGCGCATCCATAATGGCCAGGGTTCTGGTGGTGCTATCACGGTGAGCAAGTAAATACGACAGATTTCAGAGGAACTTACGAAGGTAGAGGATGAAATACCTTGAACTTCGTAAGTTTCTACTTTGATTTTTGATAAAAACGCAAGAAATATTTGGGCAGAAAGAAAAAAATGATTACTTTTGCCACCAAATAACTACAAATAAATAATATTATATTACTTACTTTATAAACTTTCTAAAAAACAAACTGTTATGAAAAAACGATTACTTTTAGGTCTGATGGCCATTTGCATGGCTGGTAGCAGTTTCGCACTTGAAGTCAATGAGTGTGTCTATACCCCTCAGGGACGCTACAAGATTACTGGTGCGAATGTTGCCTCAAGTAATTTTGTGTCGTTCGACGGCTGGACGGTTGTCACTGCCTCAGAACAGGCTATTGATGCTAACTTTTCTTTGGTTCAGGATGGTGACATCTGGTGTGCTCAGAGCCTGTCGGCAACTGCTGGAGAAGGTATGTCTTTCAAGTTCGTCCCCTCGTCTGCAGACGGCGTTTATGTCGTCACTTATAAAATGAAGAGTGCTGCCGTTACCTCTATCCGCGTTAAGACTGTAGACGTGCAGACTAATCTTGTCACAATTACGGGTGAGGCTGATGGTGTTGATCCTGTGGTGGTGAACAAGGCAGAGGAACTGACTCCTGACTGGAAGACTTTTAACTATGCCATTATTGGCGACGGTACTGCCCGTACCTATACCATTTCGTTCACGGGTATGGCTACCGACATTGAGATTGCCGATCTGCAGATTGCTCCTGCCGCTCAGATTGCTGACCTGCGTCAGCGCGACCTGATGTTAGAGAAGATGACAACCTATAGGGATGTCTATGACTGGTCTGCTGATGTTCTCGACGAGGTGGGTTACAATGAAGCCATCCTTAATCTGGAATCTGTCGGCGATGAGACTTCTCAGGCTGATCTTGATGATATCTTGCAAACAGCAAATGATATTCTCTATGGTGAGGGAGGATTCTTGGCCACAAATATGGATGACTATCTCGCTGGTAACGTAAAGAATTACCTTGGTATCAATACGGGTTCTGCACAGGCTGCCAGAAATGGTAAGAACTATGGTGACTGGGCTTGTGTTGACCGCGGTGAGTGGGGTGCTAACAAATATCCTGATTTGGGTCACTATCAGAATACTAATCCTTGGGCAAATAATAATCCTAACAACGCCATGGGTGTAACTCTCCAGAAAGAATTAACTCCAGGTTCTTATGTGTTTGGTATTTTGGGTGGCGCTGCTCTACGTGAGCCCAAAAAGAATTCTTGGACCAATGACGATGGTTTACAGCCTGCTTATGGAGTTGCTTCTATTGTAAAGTTTGTTAACGGAGAGGCTACAGATACTATTGCTTCCCTAAGAAAAGATCTTTCTTGTTTAGAGGATAATTTGACTTCATTCCTCCTTCCTGCAAAAATTGAAGAGAGTGGTACATACGAATTTGCCTTTAAGGCATGGTGTAAGGAAGAGTATAAGTCCTTCAAACTTGGTTCGGTGACCTATGTGAGAGATGCCTCTATTTTGGGTAAAAACGACAATAAGTACAACCAGAAAGAACTGGGTTACGAGGCTGATGTCCGCGAGCAGATTACCACTGGCCGCGACGCTCTGACCAAGGCTAATGAATATGTGGCTAACGCTGACTACTTCTGGGGCAAGGCTGCTCTGAATGACTCTATCGCCAAGTTTGAGCCGCTCGTGGCAGGTTACGAGGCTTGGACACAGGAGGAAATTATCGAAGGAAAGGGCGAGTATGCCGGATTCGACGAGTATTCTTATGTGAAGGACAACCGCACCAAGACCGCAGAGGAAGGTCTCTTAGTCTATGAGGTCTACGATACCGCCGTTCGTGGTATGCTGGCTGCCAACAACAAGTTCGTGGCTGTCAATGACACGCTGAACTCTCTGCAGACCGCCATTGCCAATGCCGAGGCTACGTTGAAATTGCGTGTTTATGACGCCGCAACAGGCAAGGGAGAGTTGATGACGGCTATTGGAGATGCAAAAGATTGTTTGAATTCAATGAGAAAGTTGGACTATGACGAGACTAACGCATTCATTATTGTAAGCACGGTATTAGATTTGAACGAAGCAGTTGAGGCATTCAAGGCTTCTGTTCCCGCTTCGGCCATCACAACAATTGTCGATATTGATTTTGAGGCTGATGCCGTTCAGGATGCTGAAACCGAGCGTTATAGCATCACAGGCGCTGCTGGATCGATGGTGTTCTCTAACTTTGCTACTGATGTCAACGATGCTTATCCTTATCAGCAGGGCTACTGGTCTAACGGTGAGCAAATGTATAAGGGTTATGTACGCGTTGGTAATGGTGATGGTACTGTAGAGTTTGACCCGACAGTTGGAGGTTCTATGGGTACCAACATTTTGAAGGTGAACTGCGACTTCTTCCTTCAGGGTCTTTCAGGCCGTTTCGTTGGCTTCTATCTGAATAACGAGGCAGACTCTGTGCTTGCTGGCTTCTATGCAAACTATTATGACAATAAGATTGATGCAACAAGCAACCTGCCCATTGCCCTTGGTAGTCTGAAGTATGGTTCTGGATCTTCTTACAATAATGCTGCTCCTGAGGGTGCTGAAGGTGCTTCTGGTACTGTCTGTGCCAAGAACTCATTCGAGGTTGTTCTTGACTTCGGCGAAGGTTCTATGTATGCCACGACGACTTCTGCAAATGGTGTTGTTACCACTGAGAAGCAGGCGTTCAACAAGGCCGTTCCTGTGAAATTTGTGCTCAAGTCTAACTACATTAATAACGATCGTCGTGTGTGGTTCGACAACCTGAAGATCCAGCGTGTTGCTGCCGGTTCTGCTGAGCCGTTCACTCCTGATGGCATCGAAGAGATTGTCAATGCTGAGAACAAGGTCGTGACTCCTTCGAAGGTTCTGAAGAACGGTCGTATCGTCATCAACGGTAAGTATGGCATCAACGGTGTCCTGATCAAGTAAATTCATAGACATCATAAATTTTATAGACGAATTCCCCCGTCGGCATAGACCGGCGGGGGAATTTTTTGTCTGATTATTTGGTGGTGTCAGAAATGGAGGATGAGAACTTTGTTTTTTGCGTATTAACATGAAGAATTGATTAAAATCAATCTCTGCGAGAAATTTGTGTGTTAAAAAGTTGCAAGTTAGGATAATTTTTTGTTATTTTGCAGGTTGAAATATTGCCTAAGGCCCGAAACGTGTCTGACAAATCAAAAAATGCTAAATAATAACTAACAAATTTATGAAAAAACTCTTTTTGTATGCATCCCTAATGTGCTTAGGCACCGTGTCCTGTACGAAGGACTATGTTGTGCCTGAAGGGGAATTGCCATCATGGCTTGGCGAGAGCATCTACAAAGAACTTCAGTCACCGAAGGAGTTGGATGGTACGTTTAATACGTACATCAGGCTCATCGACGATCTGGGCTATGCAGATGTGTTGGGCAAGACAGGTAGTAAGACCATCTTCCCTGCCAACGATGAGGCCTTTGAGAGATTCTTTGCTGGCGGGAACAACAAGTTCGGTGTCAGCAGTTATGAACAACTGAGCCATACGCAGAAGGCCGAGTTGCTCTTCTCTTCGATGATTGACAATGCTATTCTTGTAGGTACGTTGTCAAACAAGCAGAATGCTGCTGGTAACATGTTGCAGGGACAGGCTGTGAAACATGCCACAAACATGAACCTCACTTATGCCGTGACCTCGCTGGATGTGCAGAACATGCCTGCTAACAACAAGTATTTCAAGCGCTTCCAGACCGAGGGTGCCAAACCCATGTTGGCCGTGTTTGACAATACCGTGGCTCCCATGGTTCACTTCACCGGTGAATACATGCTGGCCAACTTTATGACCGTGTCGGGTGCTGACAGCGACTTCAAAATTCTTACTGGTCATGAGTATAATGATAATGGTGATCAGGCTGACAATGCCTATGTCTTCGACCGCAAGGTCATCAAGGGCGACGTGACCTGTCAGAATGGATATATCCATCAACTTGACGAGGTGCTTGTCAACCCTGGCAACATGGCTGAGATCCTGCGCAACAGCAGCGATACCCGCTACTTCTCGCGTATGCTCGACTACTATAGTTTCCCACAGGCTGACCTGACCTTGACGAAGGACTATCAGGAATATTCGCAGACATCCTCTGCCGAAGATACCGTGTTCGCCATCCGCTATCTGAGTTATGGATCACATGGTGTGGAAAAACTGAACCAGCCTAGCCAGGGTGTTTCTGTAGCCGACAACACCCTGCTTAACCTCGACCCGGGTTGGAACTACTACGCTCCTAAAGGATCTGCTGACAGGGATGCCAATATCGCCGCTATCCTGGCACCTAACGACGAGGCTGTCAAGAACTACTTCCTGAACGAGTCTCCCTATATCTTCCAGAACCTGGGCGTGCCAGGACTGGCTCTTACAGAGGCAAATATGAACGCTCATCTCGATGCCGTCTATAATAGTGACCCCTCCATTTTCGCCAGTGTGCTGAATAATGTGATGAAGGCTCAACTGACCAAGACCGTGCCCAGCATGTTCTCGACGGTGCAGAACGACGCCTTTGAGTTCCTCAATGTGACGAAGGAAGACATCGCTGAGAAAAATGGCACCTACGACGTGACCATTGCCAACAACGGTGTTATCTATAAAATGAAGAAACTCTTCGCCCCCCAACTGTACAACTCGGTGCTCGGCCCGGCCTCTGTCTATAAGGATATGCGTATCATGGGCGAGATGCTCAACGACCACCAGGTGACAGCCGGTTCTGGTTCTGCTCTGGGTGCTGATATGTACTACTACCTGTTGTCAATGAAGGCCCGTTACGGTGTGTTTATCCCTACAGACAACGAGACGGACTTCATCGTCTTCGACCCCACATCGATAAAGGATGAGGATGGTCCGAAGGGTGTGCGTTTCCGCTTCGACCCCGAGGCGACAGGTGCCTTCCACATCATGGCCAAGCGCTATTATTACAATGATGGCCCCTACAATAAGATGAGTTCCTACCTCGACGACCCCAACTCTGTGTGGGAGAATATCGAGAGCGGCAACTATAATGCCCAAATCAAGGATTTACTCGACTATTGCACCATCGTGCTGGCCGACTCTACCGAGACTGGTATGGGCAATCCGGAGTATGGCCTCTATGGCAACAGATACTATAAGACGAAGCATGGTGGTGCCATTGTCGTTGATGGTAACAAGGTGGCTGGCGGCCTGCAGGTGAGCGATCCTTCACAGTGGTCGACCATCACCCAGACTTTCGATGCCACCAGTGCCGATGCAAAGATTGAGAATGGTAGTGTCTATCGTCTTGACACCCCCATCCAACCCACCGTCCGCAGTGTAATGAAGACTCTGGATGAGCGTTCTGAGTTCTACGACGACGCGCTGATCTATGACAGAGAGGATCCTGAAAGTGCTCCGGAATATGACCATTTCCAGAATTTCTGCAAACAGTTTGACAATGAAGATCTTTATTCTTTCATCGGTGTCCTGACTGGTGAGGAGGGCGAGAATGTCTCAGCCAAGTTGAAGCCCTACATCGCCTATGACAATAACGACAACTGGTCGATGCTCAGTGCTTACAACTATACTATCTATGCACCCACCTACGAGGCTATGGTCATTGCACAGCGTGACATGGGATTGCCTACTTGGAAAGAAGTCCTCAGTATTTGGAAAAACTGGGAATTCATGGGTATGACGCAGGAAGAAGCCAAGGCAACATTGAAAGAAAAAATCGATAAAATGGCTAAATTCGTGCGCTATCACACCCAGAACAACTCGCTCTTCGCCGACCGTTATTTCAAGAACTTCGACCCGAAGACGGGCAGCACCAATCCTGAGCCGTCTTATTCTACCTTCAGTGTGAGCAACATTGGTATTGCCCTGTCGCTCTCTGTGGCTGGCGGTAACAACCAACTCAAGGTGACAGATGCTCAAGGTCAGCAGGTGGTTATCAACGCCTCTTCGGAAACTGCCAACATGCTGGCTCGTGATATTAAGATGAGCATTGTGAGCAACAAGAAATACATGGAGTCATCGTTCGTGGTCATCCACGGCATTGACAGGCCATTGTGCTATAACAGTAATGGCAAGTATTAAATAAGAATAAAGAATTAAGAATGAAGATACTTATGTCAAAATCAAGAATCCTATTGACACTCCTGTTTGCCTTCGTCGCCCAGATGATGATGGCTCAGGGAACAGTCATATCAGGTTCTGTGGAAGATTCCATGGGTCCGGTCATGTTTGCCAACGTGACGGAGCGTGACGGAAACAACCGTATCGTGAATGCCACTCAGACTGATATGATGGGTAACTTTTCTATGAAGGTCACTAACACGAAGAATAAACTCGTGGTGTCCTATGTAGGTAGTAAGGACAAGGTGCTGACAATCGGTAGCCAGAAGACCTTCAAGGTGAAGTTGGATGACTCGAAGACGACACTGAGCGAGGTGACCGTGAAGGGACGCCGTACCAACAGTGGCGGTCTGAATATCGACAAGCGTGAGATTTCTGTCTCTCAGCAGACCATGAACATGGCCGATGTGGAAGGTATGGCCTTCACCTCTGCCGACGAGGCCCTGCAGGGTGAGATTGCCGGTCTGGATATCGTGGCTAACTCAGGTAACCTGGGTGCTGGTACATCGATGCGTCTGCGTGGTGTCTCTACCCTGAATGGTAGTGCCGAGCCGCTGATTGTCGTTGATGACAAAATCTTTGAATACGATGCCGCTGACTTCGACCCGGAGAACATGGACGAAGAGAAGTTCTCCTCAATGTTAGCTGTCAGTGTGGATGATATAGCCAGCATCACTGTGCTGAAAGATGCTGCTGCAACGGCCATCTGGGGTTCTCAGGGTGCCAACGGTGTCATCCAGATTACCACCAAGCGTGGTGTGCGCGGCAAACCCAAGGTGACCCTCGGCTATAAGTTCACTGGCACCTGGATGCCTGCCGGCTACGACCTGCTGAATGGTGACAACTACACCATGATGCTGAAGGAGGAACTGTTCAACCGTGCACAGGATCCTGCTGCCACGGAGAGTATCCGTGAGATCAACTACCTGCCCGCAGAGGTGTGGGCCGAGGCCAACAACTGGAACAAGAATACCGATTGGGTGGATGCCGTCAAGCAGTTCGGTGAGCAGCACGAGGCTACCTTCAATGTCACTGGTGGTGGTCAGAAGGCTCAGTTCCGTATTTCAGCCAGTTACAACCATCAGACTGGTACCATCATCAAGCAGCGTCTGGATCGTCTGACCACCCGTCTGGTGTTGGACTATAATGTGTCTGACCGTATCCGTTTCTCTACCAACTTCGCATTGACCTATACGGACAACCTGAAGAACTATACGTATGGTAGCAGCAAGAACGGCAACTCGAACAATAACCTGCTGGCCATGGCTCTGGCTCAGGCACCTAATGCCAGCATCTATCGTCACGACCGCTACAATAACAATACGGGTGAGTTCTTCCTGATGAACCAGGCCGTACAGGGCATGACACCTGCTGATGGAAACTACACATCTTATGATTTGGCTGACATCGTACGTATCGGTAACCCGATTGCATACGCCCACAACTCATGGCAGAAGGAGCAGACCTACAGCATCGTGCCTGACTTCAACATCAAGTACGAACTGCTGGGTACTGGCAACGGACAGCATCGTCTGACCTTCAATGGCCGCGTCTATTTCGATATCTATGCCTATTCGCATCCTACCTTTATGCCGGCCAGCCTGACTAACGGCCGTTATGATGCCAACAACTATAACTTCATGGAGAATACAGAGTCCAACCAGTTCAAGATGGGCTCGCGTCTGGAGTTGGTCTATACGCCTGCCTTCAAGAACGAGGATCTCTATCTCACCATGATGGCCCGCTACGAGGCTGGTACACAGAAAAACTCATACCAGTATCTTGGTCAGCGCTCAGTGCCCAACGGTCTTGAAAACTCGACTGTCGTAGGCCAACTGACAGGCATGAGCAACCAGCCCAGTTCTACGGAGTCGGCCTGGCAGAACTTTGTCTACAATGCCCACTTCTCTTATAAGCAGCGCTACAGTGTAGGTTTCTCGCTCCGTGGTGATGGCAGTTCGAAATTCGGTCCGAAGAACCCCTGGTTCTATTCGCCCTCTTTGTCGTTGCGTTACAATGTGAGCGACGAGCCTTTCTTCAAGCCCTTGCAGAAGTACATCTCCATGTTGGGTATCCGTGGCTCGTGGGGTATTACGGGTAGCAGCAATGTGTCGGTCGACAACTATTTCAACTCGTACAAGTCGAACGACGGCTACTATGGTCCTACGCTCCGTTACACCACGATGAGTGGTATGAAACTCGATGACCTGCGTCCGCAGAAAAAAATCGGTATGAACCTCGGTTTCAACATCGGCCTTCTGGATGACAAGTTTGAGGTGGACATCAACCTCTATAAGGAGAATACCAAGGATCTGCTGATGAAGGCTATCCCTGTTCCCACCACGGCAACGTGGAACACCACCTCTTCCCTGGCATGGGGTAATGTCGGCGAGATGGAGAACAAGGGTTGGGAGATGAGCGTCTCGGCCAATAAGTTCGTCAAGATCAAAAAGTTCTCAATCTCTGCCAGTTTCAATATGGCTCAGAATATCAACAAACTGCTGGAGATGGATCAGCGTGTGCTGAATAAGTTGAATAGCACGCCAGATCTGACGAAGCGTGGTACAGAAACCATCCTCAGTCGTGTGGTGGTGGGTGACCCCCTCTGCTCTATCTACGGCTTCAACAGCCTGGGCGTGTACCAGTATTCCTATGATTATCTGACCAACTACAATACCCGTCAGATGCAACTGCAGCGTCAGGCTCAGGCAGAAGGTAAAGACTATTATTGGAACTACGAGGAATGGATTAACCAGCAACTTGCAGAAGGCAAGACCTTCCCTGTGGCTACCGACGAGAATGGCCGTGTCATTATGACCAATACCGGTGTGCCCAAGCATCTGGCCTACAACTTCGGTGGTGGTACTGACTATGAGTTCAGAGGTGGTGATGCCATGTATGAGGATGTGAACCATGATGGTAACATCAACGAACTCGACATCAAGTACCTGGGTAACTCACTGCCCAAGATGCAGGGTGGTTTCAGTCTGACCCTCCAGTATGAAAACTGGAAACTGGTGGCTCGTTTCAACTATCGTTGGGGTAACAAGATCATCAACACCGCCCGCATGGGTCTGGAGAGCATGTATGGCACCCAGAACCAAGTGTCGACAGTGACCTACCGCTGGCGTAAGGATGGTGACCAGACGCTCATTCCGCGTGCGCTCTATGGTGCTGGTTACAACTACCAGATGTCGTCGCGCTTTGTGGAGGATGGCTCATTCCTACGTCTGAATAACCTGCAGATTTCTTACAGTGTACCTAAGAAGACAGTGAAGAAACTCGGTCTGAATACGCTTTCGGCTTATGTGACCATGAACAACCTGTTCTGCTGGACGAAGTACACTGGTATCGATCCTGAAATCGGTGCCGGTACCTACACACCAGCCTCTGATGGTGCTACCACGCCGAGATCCAAGTCTGTCACAGCCAGCCTGAACTTTGGATTCTAAATTTATGGATAATTGATAATTGACAATTGATAATTATGAAAAAGATATTTTCAATCCTACTGGCCGGCTTCGCGATGGTTTCATGTGTTGATACGGTCATTCTGCCTGACAACAAGACCATAGACGAAGACTTCTGGCAGACGAAGAGCGAGGTGGAGGCTGTCATGGGCTCGGCATACGCTCAACTGCGTACAGCCGAATGCGTGCGCAACATGATTATCTGGGGCGACTTCCGCTCTGATGAACTCGTGGTCACCTCCGACTTGAGAGCCACAGATAAGTATTACAACGATCTGCAGCAGATGTATTCGTTCAACTATGTCACAGAGAGTCCCTTCAATACCTGGGCGCCCTTCTATTCTGCCATTAACTACTGCAATCTGGTGTTGGAAAAGGCCGAGGGCGTGATGGCTATCGACCCCAACTACATGCCGGGTGACTATCAGGCCAACAGGGCACAGGCCTTGGCTTTGCGCGCTTTCTGTTATTTCTATCTGACACGTGTGTTCCACGACATCCCCGTGACACCTCATGCCTACCTGAATAGCAGTGACGACCTCAATGTGCCGCAGTCAACCCCTGACTCGGTGCTCACCATGTGTATCGAAGATCTCAAGGAGGCCTACAGTTATGCCGTTCCTGGAAATACCTACGCTAAGATTGAAGGTGAGGAGTGGCGTGACAAGGCATTCCTCAACAAGGACGGTATCAGTGCTGTGCTGGCAGACATCTATCTGTGGCGTGGCTCCATCAATCGCGATGGCAACGACTATCAGGCCTGTATCGAATGGTGCGACTCGGTGATTGCTGCAAAGAAGCGTGCATACGAAGCCAACCCCAAGCAGTCGATGGGTCGTCGTCCTGGTATGGGGCAGAATCAATTTGAGCCGCAGGACTATTATCTCTCTACTTACGAGAATATGTACAATGACATTTTCGTGAATCAAAATGCCGATGAGAGTATCTTTGAGTTGCAGTTCCGTAGGTCTAACAATTTTGCTAACACTGGTCTCACGGAGATGTACTATAATCTCACAGGCAGTTACGGTTGTCTGAAGGCTTCGAAGCCCTTTGGCACGCAGAACGGATCAGCCAATTCCGATGCCGTTTGGAAGAACAATGTTGACTTGCGCTTCTACGAATATCTCTTCAATGCTGGCGAGGCCATCGATCAGTTCAATGTTCGTAAGTTCGTGGCCTCACAGTCACGTGTCTTGTCACAGTCTTCGGACCTTTCGGCAGCAAGTGCCCCCGACCGTAACCGCAGCGTGGCCTTCCCTCCAACTTGGATTTTCTATCGTCTGACGGATGTGATGCTGATGAAGGCCGAAGCCCTGGTACAACTGTACAATATGGGTGGCAAGGGTGCTGATGATACCCGCAACGAGGAAGCCTTTGAGATTTGTCGTTTCATCAACAGCCGCGCCCTTTCAGAGGACAATAAGGGCATGGAACTGAAGTATTCGGTCTATCAGGACAGAATGGAGGACCTGGTGCTTCAGGAGCGTGCCCGCGAATTGTGCTTCGAAGGCAAGCGCTGGTATGACCTGATGCGCTATAACTATCGTCATACTGACACTCAGGCTGACCTGACGAAGAAACTCACTGAGAAATATGTCAACAGCAACTACTCCGGTTTCTACGACCTGGCCCTGCGTAAATACACTGCAGCATCTGCCATGAGGGTCAAGATCCGCGATGAGCGCTACCTCTATATGCCGATTGCTCAGGACGAGATAGAACTCAACTCTAACCTCCAGCAGAATCCTGTGTACAAGTCGTCTGCCAAGTACTAATTGAAAAGTTAATTGCAATAAATAATATAATAGATATGAACAAGGATATATTCTATAGAAAATGGACGAAGGCTCTTGGCTTTCTGCCTTTCTGCCTTCTGACCCTTTTACCTTTGTTTACATCGTGTACTGAGGAACCCGATGGGTCGAACCTTTTCTCTACTGACGACAAGACGCTGGCAGAACTGTTGCGTGAACGGTCTGAACTGAGTGCCTTCTATGTCATCCTGCAGAAAGGCGGTTTCGACAAGTATCTGGGTACCTATGGCCAGTACACTTGTTTCGCACCCCTAAACGAGGGCGTGAACACCTATCTGGACAGTCTGTACAAGGACGAGGCATACCTGCTGTCGAAGACCAAGTTGAAGCATAACGGTATTCGCGAAGATGCCAACTGGGACAACCTCGACGTGATGAAAAAGGTGGACTTGATGCCCGACTCGCTGTGCGACGATATCGCCCGTTATCACCTCTCTGGCGAACTGCACATGCTCATCGACTTCGATGGCTCGGAGACCACCTGGTCAACGATGAAAGTCGGTCGAAACATCAGCGTCAACATCTTCCAGGAGAGCAATGCCCCCCTGCCAGAGTATGTCGGTCTGACCAGTCTTAACAATGTGGCCGCTATCATTGACGGCGACATCGAAGCCATCAATGGTGTGCTGCAGGTTGTCTCGGAAGTCATCCCCCGTTCTACCCGTACCACCGACGACCAATTGCGTGTGGAGGGTGAGAAAGACCTGCGCATCTTCTATGAGGCCCTTGAGGCTACTGGCCTTACAGACAGTCTGATGATTGAGAAGAAATACAATGATGACGGGACAGTGACCTCATACGACTTTACCACGCCTCCAACCGACCGTGACAAAAACGAACTCTATTATCCCAAGGAGTGCCTGATTAAGTGGACGGTTTTTGCAGAGACCGACGACGTGTTCAAGGCTGCGGGTATTACCGACTTGGAATCCCTGCGCCAGAAGTGTGCAGAGTGGTATGGTAACTGCGGTGCATGGTATGATTATGTGAGAGCCAAAGGCATTACTCCCAGCACTGGTACTGACTATGAAAGTGAATTCAACGTCGTACACATGTTCATGGCCTACCACATCCTGCGCGCCGGCATGCCTATCGACAAGATTGTCTATGAGAATGCCAAGTACAGTAATGGCGCCTGGAACTTCTGTTTCGGCTATGAGCCTCAGGAGTATTTCGAGACCCTGCTGCCTAACACGCTGCTGAAGGTGTGGCAGACCAATCCCAAGGGATCGAAGGACTTGTGGTTGAACCGCTATCTGACCAACAATACGCTGACATCACGACTCGGACTCTGTGCCCTGGGCGATGGCGATGGCGTGGATCATACGATGGTATTCCCTGGTGTCAAGGTAGACCGCTCCAGCAGTGTTGAGACCGAGAACGGTTTCATCCATCGCATTGGCGGCATCCTGAAGTATGACGAGACTGCCAGAAATGCCCTCAACGAGCGTCTGCGCTTCGACTCATCGACTTTCCTCTATGAGTTGGTGAACAACGGCCTGCGCTTCGCAACTCCTAGCGAGGTCAGTAACATGAATGGTGGTCGTGATGGTAACCGTGTCGCTTTTGATAATTCTTATTTCGACAATATCGTCTGCTATAACCCCGGTACCCTGCTTCGTTTCAATGTCATGGGAGCCTGGCGTGCCCACAACAGTGATCAGTTCCAGGGTTGGGATGTTTACGACTTCGCTATCAAACTGCCTCATGTGCCAAGTGGCGACTATGAGTTGCGCATCATCTATCCCCCGATGGTTCGTGGCGGACTGATGCAGTTCTATCTGGGTAACTCGCCGAAGCAGTCGGACATGGTAGCCGTCGGTATCCCCTTCGATGCTTGTGCTGACCCGAACGTTGACACGTCGTTCGGCTATGAGCCCATGCCTGAAGACAATGAGATTGATGACACTTACGACTATGGTGTAGCCAGTGACCAGACCATGCATGTGCGTGGCTATATGCGTGCTCCGGCATCGTTCTCGCGTGGCTCCTACAATAGCAATACTGACCCGCTGACCTATAATGAGTCAGCAGGAATCTATTCGGCAGCCAAGGAAATCAAGGGTTCTAACAACTGCCGCACTGAGAAGGGCTATGGCACCATGATGCTTCGCCGCATCATTGTCACTCAGCACTTCGATCAGGAAAAGGATTACTGGCTGCGCATCAAGAACCTGGTGAACGATGAAAACCTCGGTTGGTCGTTCGACTTCGTTGAGATGATGCCTGTTGACTTGCTGAACCATCCGACTATGAATGAGGACTGGTACTAAGACAATTGATAATTGATAATTGATAATTGAAAATCATAAATGATTATGAAATTGAATAAATATATAGGACTCTCGATGCTGTCAGCAGGCTTGGTGCTTGCTGCAGCATCCTGCACAGACTATTCCGACTACAACACGGTTCCTGCGGATGCTCTTACCCCCAGTGCCAACCAGACGTTGTGGGAGAATATCTCCAGCGATCCTCAACTGACCAAGTTCAAGGCCCTGGCAGAGAAGAGCAAGTTCTCTGCGACTCTGAACAGCCCCCGCTTCTTCACTCTCTGGGCTCCTGTCGATGGTGCCTTCGATGAAGTAGAATTCTCCCGTCTGATGGCCAGCGACAGTGCTACCATCGTCAAGGAGTTCATGCATCAGCACATGGCCAACTACAATCATCCTGTCTCAGCCGCACTGGACAGCATGACCATTATCTCGCTGAATGCGAAGCACCATCCTTTCACCCAGAGTTATTTTGACGGCTTTTCTTATAACTCTGTGAATGTTCCCGCCACGAATGGATTGATGCACAAGATCAATGGCATGTCGGAATATTTCCTCAACCACTTTGAGAATATTGCCCAACTTGAGGGGTGTGACTCTATCAAGAACTATATCCAGCAGTTCAACGACTCCGTGCTCGACACCAATGCGTCTGTCATTGGCCCGTTGGTGAACGGACAGCAGACTTATGAAGACTCTGTGATGCTGAAGACCAATAGCGTCATCAGTAATATCCTGCGTGCAGACCTGGAGAACGAGGACAGCACCTACTGCATGTTTATTCCCAACGACGATGCATGGCATGATGCTTACGAGAAGATCAATCCCTACTACAATTACATCGATAAACTGGATTATATGGATTTGTCGTTGAAGTCGTCTGTGGCTTCCAGCACCAATGCCACTACGGCAAAGGCTACCACCCCTGCTACACCGCCCTCCGGCAAGTCGGCAGCAGAGTTCCAGGACTCACTGACCATCCATAACGTCATCAGCAACCTTGTGTTCTCTGGATCTTACCAGCGCAATCAGCCGATGTTTGGACTGGGTGCTTATGAAGATACCGATTCGGCCTATTCTACCAACCGCCGCTACCTGACAGGCATGCAGCAGATGTTAGACCACACCATCGATATTGCAGAGATGAGTAATGGCGTTGCCCGTATCGTTGATACGCTCGCCTACGCCCCTGAGGAAACTTTCAATCCCGTGCTTTCTGCATCATATCCGTCTCAGACGCTGAAGGTGAAGAAACTGTCCTCTCACAGCATCTATTCTCCTAGTAATGTTCCCCTCCAGGATTTCCCCATCTTTAGCAAGGTGCCTAAGATGATTAAGCAATGGCTGTTCCCTGTCAATTCACCCTACTTCACTTATGTGGCTGTTGACAGTACTGATGTCGATGGTTCGTCGGCTAAGCCCGAGTTCAACTTTGCCCTGCGTAATGTTCGCTCGACGACTTATCATATTTATGTGGTCACTGTGCCTGCACAAATTGACCCTGATGCCGTTCACTTAGTAAGGCCTTACTACCTGCGCTTCTACCTCAGTTATACCGATGCCAGCAACAAGCAGCAGTACATCGTGCTGCCGGAGGGAGCCAAGGCCTCTTCCGCCATTTCTACCGATAATCAGCCTGAGAAGCCGGAAAGCAATACCGTCTATGTTGGCGATCCCGACAAGGTTAATGTCATCGACCTGGGCGAGTTCACCTTCCCTGTTTGCTACTATGGTACGGATGCCTATCCCAGCCTGATGATGATGCACACCAAGAACTACACCTCTGCCACCCTCCGCAACAGGTACGACCAACAGTTGCGTGTGGCTGGTGTCTTCCTCGTGCCGAAAGATTATAATGATAAATGGGCTAACTCTGATAACGAATAATGACAACGATGAAAAGTACAATCTATAACTACTTACAGCGTCAGAGTCTCAGACTCTCACTCTGTGCCGTGGCTTTGACTGCCTGCTCCGTGGCTTTCGCTCAGGACGATGTTGACGACGAGGAAGTCGTGGAGGGTTTCAAGGCTCCCAAGCGTGTCCAGGTTGTCGACACCAATCCAACGATTCTGGTGAACGGTATCGTTGTCGACGAAGCCACAAAGACCCCGCTGGCTGGCGTGCGCGTCCAGACCCTCAACGACAACCGCTATGTGGCGATGACCGACGAGGATGGTAAGTTCACCATCAAGGTGCCCACCTTTGCTACATCTCTGTTTGTTCAGACCCCTGACTATCTGTCCCAACAGGTGGCCATCATCCCAGGCGATGAGAAGCAGACTGTGCGTATCAGTATGTTGAGCGATGCCTTCGCCACCATGTATGAGAATGGTACTACAATCACAGCCAAGAACAGTTTCGTCTCCAAGGGCGGTGGCATCACCATCGATGAGGAGATGGCCCAGCGTCTCGGTGGCGATATCCACATGACGATGCACTCCGGCAACCTCGATCAAGGTGCTGCCATGTTCATCCGTGGTATCAGTTCTATCAATGCCAATGCGCAGCCCCTCATCATCCTCGACGGTGTGGAACTCGACATGCAGAGAGACCGTGAGTCGCTGCATCTGGGCGACATCTTCAATATGCTGTCAACCGTCTCGCCTGAAGATATCGACAAGGTGACGGTGCTGAAGAATGCTACGGCCCTCTATGGAGCCCGTGGTGCCAACGGTGTCATCCTCATTGATACCAAGCGCGGCCACTCGATGGCTACCCGCATCGATGCCAAGGTTGGTGTGGGCTGGACCTTCGTGCCCAAGTATCCCACGATGATGGATGCTGCCCAGTACCGCAACTATGCCGTGGAGCAACTGGGTACCATTCCAGAGGTGCAGGATCGTACCGGCTCTGTCAGAAACGCCCTGCAGTTCCACTTCCTCAACGATGCCCCCAATGGCTACTACTACCACACCTATCATAACGATACCCAGTGGAGCGACTATGTCTATCGTACTGCTCTGACCCACAACTACAGCATCAACGTGCAGGGTGGCGACGACATTGGTATGTACAACCTCTCCGTGGCTTATATCCAGACCATGAAGAATCTGAAGACCACGAGTTTCGACCGCATCAACGTGCGTTTCAATACTGACATCACGCTGCTGCAGAACCTCACCACGAAGTTCGACATGTCGTTCTCGCGTTCGAATACCAACCTGCTCGACGATGGCATCCCTGCCGACCTCAATGCCGGCACCATCACCTCGCCAGCCTTCCTGTCCCTGATCAAGAGCCCGCTCTTGTATCCTTATCAGTACAACCATAACATCGAAGGATTCACTTCGCTGCTGTCTGATGCCGACGACCTGTATGGAACGCTGCGTAACGGCAACTACTCGCTGGCAAACCCCTTGGCCCTGCTGAACAATGCTGCCGGTGAGCGCAAGAACCGCAACGAGAACACCTTCTTCAACGTGACCATCACACCGAAGTTCCAGATCAACCAGAACTGGAGCGTCACTTCCCACTTCAGTTACTACCTGAACCGCAACTCGCAGGCTTACTACCGTCCCAACATCGGTCTGCCTTCGTTTGCCATCGAGAATCTGGGTACGGTCTATTCGAAGACGGCCTCTATCTTCTCTAAGGAGACCAACGTGCTGAGCAACACCCACGTGGACTTCAACAAGAAGTTCGGTGCCCACACCGTGGCTGCCACAGGCGGCTTCCGCTACAACTATTTCTCCTTCGACAACAGCGACCTGTCGACAGAGTTCTCGACCAAGGGCCTTGACGACAAGAACCCGCAGTTGGGCACAGGTACTAATGTCTTCTCGACAGTGGACGGTGCCGACGATGTGTGGAAGAACATGCAGTGGTATGTCACTGGCGACTACAACTACATGAATAAGTACTTCGCCACCGTCTCTGTTTTGGCCGAGGCCAACAGTCGTTTTGGCTCCAATGCCAAGGGCGGCATGAAACTGGCTGGTGTGAAGTGGGCCATCTTCCCCAGTGTGCAACTGGGTTGGGTGCTCACCAACGAGAAGTGGTTCCCCAAGCAGGCTGGCATCGACTACCTGCGCCTGAATGTGGGCTACGACATGAGTGGTAACGACGGCATCAGCAACTATGCTGCACGCACATCATTCTCTTCGGTTCGCTACAACTATACTGAAATCGGTATCCAACTGACCAATGTGGGCAACGAGGAAATCAAGTGGGAGACTACTCATAAGTTCAATGTCGGCTTGCAGGCCAACTTCCTGCACAACCGCTTGGGCATGAATGTCAACTACTATATCCACAACACGAAGGACCTGTTGGCTCTGAAGAGTTTCGCGAACCCCATCGGCGGTATCAACAACTATTGGACCAACGACGGCGAACTGCGCAACACTGGTTTTGAGTTCGGCCTCAATGGCAAGCCCGTGGCCCTGAAGGACTGGCACCTGGAGATTGGTGCCACCGTCGGCCACTATGTCAACAAGGTCAAGTCGCTGGCTAATGGCAACTTCACCTCTTCTATCTATGGCGACAACAACATCCTGACCGCTGAAGGCTCTCCCGTAGGTGTGTTCTACGGCTACAAGACGAAGGGCGTGTTCGCCAATACCGCCGCCGCACAGGCTGCCGGACTCTACATCGTCGATGAGACAGGTGCCCGTAAGCCCTTCAAGGCTGGCGATGTCATCTTCGAGGACATCAATGGCGACCATGAAATCAACGAGGCAGACAAGGTCATTATCGGCGACCCCAATCCCGATATCTACGGCAATCTCTTCCTCAACCTCAACTGGAAGCGCTTCACCCTTGGTGCTGTCTTCAACTATAGCCTGGGCAACGATGTGTACAACTACCAGCGCTCCGTGCTGAACAGCGGTTCTACGCTCTACAACCAGCAGGTGGCTGAGGTAGGCCACTGGCGCTATGAGAATCAGGAGGCCACCCTGCCTCGCGTGGAGTATGGTGATCCCATGGGTAACAACCGCTTCAGCGACCGCTGGATTGAGGATGGCTCTTATCTGCGCCTGAAGAACGTCCAACTCTCTTATGTGATTCCCATTCCCGAGGCTTGGCAGTCATGGCTGCAAGGCATCTCCGTATGGGCTGAAGGCGGCAATCTCTTCACCCTCACCAAGTACACTGGCAGCGATCCCGAATTCTCGGTGGCCAACAGCCAGTTGTATCAGGGCATCGATGCCGGCACGCTGGCTCAGGGCCGCACCTTCTCCATGGGCGTGAAGATCAACCTGTAGACCCACCCCCTGCCCCTCCCTGAATGGAGGGGAGTAGTTGGATATGCAAATAGAAAATATACTTAATTGATAAAGATTATGAAAGATTATATATATAATAAGACAAAAGAGTTACTTCGTTTTGTGGTCTATATACTCCTCCCCCTCACAGGGGGAGGCTGGATGGGGGTCTCTTGCTCCGACATGCTTGAGGTGGAGAGTTCACGTCAGTTGAACGACCCGTCACTCAATCAGAAGACCGACTCTGTCTTCTATGCCTACGGCATTCTGCAGGCTGTGCAGCAACTGGCTGACCAGTACTACTTCCAGAACGAGATGCGTGGCGATCTGGTGAAGCCCACCGACAAGGCCTCTGTCCACCTGCAGTCGCTGGCCGCCTTCCGTGCCGATGCCAGCAACAAGTACGACAGCGTGTACCGCTATTACAAGGTCATCAACAACTGTAACTACTATCTGGCCAAGCGTGACACCACGTTGCAGACCGGTGGTGAGAATGTGGTGATCAACGAGTATGCTGCCGTGGCAGCCTTCCGTGCCTGGACCTATCTGCAACTGACCCGTCAGTATGGCAATGTGCCCTATATGACGGAGCCTGTCACCACTATCGAGCAGATCAATGCCAATACAGACATGACCGACTATACCACGATTCTGAGAGGCGAGATAGAAATGATGGAGAAACTCAAGGCTCGCTATAGCGATGCCCAGTTGGCTGCGCCTACCTTCGGCTATAGTGCTTCATACAACGGTACTACAAGTTCCTATCAAATCAAGAGTATCGGTGAACTGAACTGGGGTGGTGGTACCAAGTATTTCCGTCAAGACATGTGCTTCGTGCCGTTCAATGTGGTGCTGGGCGACCTCTATCTGGAGTTGGGACAGTATGACAGGGCTGCGAAGTGCTATTACGACTATCTGTACTACAAGAAGCGGACCGATCCAGCCAGGACAAGCATTAATTACTACAATTCGATGAGCACGGACTTCAGTGATTATAGTCCCATCTTCAAGAATTTCACGGAGTGGCCTGCCGATTGTAATCCTGGTCAGAATATCTATAGCGAGACATGGCAGTCAACTTATAAGGCAGATGCTCTTGCGGGTGATGTGATAACCTATATTCCCATGGCTGTCAACTACACGATGGGTCAGACAACGGATATTCCCGCTGCCTTCGGCTACAACTACTATAGCACCAGCCGCAGCAGTATGGTGGACATCGGTGTGACTTTCGCCAACTTCTCATGTCCGCGATCTGAAGATATTCAGGTGGTGCCGTCTCAGACTTACTGTGACTCGGCCCGTTTGGCCCGCTACTACTACTACTCGGACTATGTGAACACCTATCCTGCCCACTATTCCGTGAGGAGCGGATGCTATGGCGACGGTCGTGCCTCCTTGGTGGCACAGGGCAGAGGTGCCGACTCTACCTATGTCTATTGCCATAAGCCCTCTACCGGCTATATCTATCTCTACCGCACCTCCACTGTGTGGCTCCACCTGGCTGAGGCCCTCAACCGCATGGGCTATCCTGATGCCGCCTTCGCTATCCTGAAGAATGGCATCCACCAGGGCATGGTCGAAGACAGCCGCTATATCGTGGTCTATCAGAAAGACGACGAGGGCAACTACGTGCTTGACGATGATCAGAACAAGGTGATCGATCCCGTGAACACCCATACCTCCGATCAGTACTATCTGAAGCCTGCCACCTATGAGTTGCTCACCACCACGCTGCCCTTCCTCGCAACGGAGAATCAGGAGATTTTCCTCAGCGGAAATGGCATTCATGAGCATGGTGCTGGTGTCGTTGGCAATAAGTGGTCACCTTATAAGTACGATGCAGTGCTGAAGGATAAGTTGGCTGATATCAACGCCAAGTTCGGTCTCAACCTGACCACCTACACCAAGCAAGACACCATCAATGCCATGGAGGATCTGCTCTGCGACGAGTATGCCATGGAGTTCGCCTTCGAGGGCACCCGCTTCTCTGACCTGCGCCGTCTGGCTAACCACAAGAACGATGCCGGCCTCTATGGCGGCGATTTCGGCGATCTCTGGCTCTCCCGCATGTTGAAGAACAATGCCGCTGGCATCACCACCAAGAACTGTTACCTGCCGTATAAGTAATCCCCAAAATATACCTGGCAAGAATCTGTGCGTCAGCATCCAGTTTCCCTGGTGCTGACGCACTTTTTTGTATCGTAACGATGGATGCCCGTAGTTCCTTCGTAACGCTGTCACAAGAATGCTTACTGAAATTATTTTTTGAATATCAAAAAAGTTACACAAGTTACACTTTTGCTATATCTCTTTGATTTACAGACAGATGTATCGGTGTACCTTTTTCGCAAAGTTACACTAACCTACACTAACCTACACCATTGTAAGATTGGATGTTAAGGTGCTGATAATAAGGTGCTTATATTGAAGGCATATTCTCTATTGGTACAAAACAACTTGTTTTGTTCTTGTAGAAACTATCTCTACGAGTGGAAGGAAGCATTCCTTTCGGAACAAAACAAGTTGTTTTGTTACTGAAGGTTATATCTCTTCAACCCATAGAAACCATTCTTTGTCTGAGTGTCGCCGCTCCCATGGTTGGAAAGAACATAAATCTTCATAAATTAAACGTAAATCTTTCGCTTCTTGTTATTCTTTATTTGGGGAAGTCTAATTATGGGAAATTATGGGAAATTTTATCTAGTATAGTTTCTTACTATTATGGGAGTCTAATTGAGTTGAAGTTGGGCTCTTAACATAGTTTAACTAGCGAAATGACCGCAGGACGGGAATTTTATTTACTTTTGCATGAAAGATTATTACATAAAAAGTCATGTTTAAACGATTCATTTTATTTCTCTTCCTGCCTCTAATAGGCATTCAATCAGTCAAGGCTGATGATATCTATGTGAAAGTCACCTCGACCAGTGATCTGATCCCAGGTGCACAATATGTCCTTGCGGCAACGGAATCCGGAATACCTTATGTGGCGACAGGTTATAATTACGAAGGTTATTTAGCTACAACATCTTCGGGTTGTAGTATTAGCATTGATGGCAATGTCATAACCATTAGTACGGCAAATCCTATTGTATTTACACTTGGTGGTAATTCGTCTGGGTATACTCTTAAAGATAATCTGACGGCAAAGTATTTGGGTTATGAAACTGGTACTTCTTTAAGAGAATCTGAAACAGACACGGATAGTCGTGAAAAATGGACCTACACCTACAACAATGCCTGTAGTTCGTTTCTTTTGAAAAATGTTGGTGAAGAGACCAGGATGCTATTTGGGCGTACATTAGGAACTACATCGAAATATTATGCATTCCGGGCAAATACAGCGGTGGCAATAACTAATGGACTTGCTCCAGCAAATTTATATCGCAAAGTCTCTATCGTCACCCTTGCTGAAGCCTGTACTGATGGGACAAAATATTATGGGACGTATAGCCTTGGGAGTGCCTTTGTGGTGCCGAGCGACCTGACGGTATCGGAGATCAAGGTGGTGGATGGGAAACTGACGGTGGGTGACTACGCGACAGGTGCTGTGGTGCCAGCCAATACGGGCGTGATGGTTTCTTCCACTACATCCGGAGACCACTACGTGACGCTGACCACCACAGCGGGCAGTTCCCTCTTTGGCTCTGATAATATGCTGATGCCGTCAGGCAATGGCATTACTGCCGAGGGGATGGCTGAGGCTGCTCCTGGGTGTAAGTATTATCGTCTGACGATGCATAACGGCACGACCCTGGGCTACTACTGGGGAGCCGCCGATGGCGCTGCCTTCGACCTGGGTGCCAACAAGGCCTATTTGGCCGTGCCAACGGCGAGTGCCCGTCTGACAGGCTTTGAGATGGCTGATAGCGAAACAACCGATATAAGGGAAAAGGGAATAGTGAATAGTGAAAGGCAACGGGTAGGCGACGGAACGTCGGGAATGGAATTTGCTGCCGCCGCGGTGTATGACTTGCAGGGCCGTCGTGTGGCTGACTCTTCATTGAAGAAGGGACTTTATATCGTGAATGGGAAGAAATATATCATTAAATAAGGTGGAAATGATTATGAAGACATATATAAAACCAGAAACCAGCCTGTACCAACTGAAAAGTGTCACACTATTAGGTGAATCGCAAGCGGGCGTACAGAACGGCGACTCCGTACAGGACGAGTACAACTCAAGTGATGTGTCGTATGGTCGTTCGGCCGGTCTATGGGATGATGGAGAATAAGAGATGCCTATGGATACAACTCACTATTTAAACGATGCAATCGCTCTGCTGAGCGACCTGATAGCGACTCCGAGGGTGAGCCGTGAGGAGGGAGCAGCGGCAGACAGACTGCAGGAGGCCATGGCAGCCTGGGGGCTGGAGCCTCGACGCGAGAAAAACAACTTGTGGGCCGTGAGCCCGGGGTATGACGAGGGGAAAGAGACGATCATGCTGAACGCACACATCGACACGGTGAAGGCGGTGAAGACATGGACGAGAGACCCAAACAAACCGACCATAGAGGACGGACGGCTCTACGGACTGGGGGCTAACGACTGCGGCGGGGGCCTGGTGGCCCTGCTGCAGGCGTTCCGCATACTGAGGGAGCAAAGGCTGAAGTATAACCTGCTGTTCGTGGCATCGGCCGAAGAGGAGGTGTCAGGAAAGGACGGCATGGAGCGGATGCTGCCCCTGCTGCCACCGATAGACGTGGCAATAGTGGGGGAGCCGACAGGCATGCAGCCGGCGATAGCGGAGAAGGGCCTGATGGTGATAGACGGATATGCCAAGGGGGTGAGCGGACACGCGGCACGCGACGAGGGGGTTAACGCTATCTATGAGGCGCTGGACGACCTGGTGTGGCTGCGCGACTACCGATTCAGGAAGGTGAGCCCCCTGCTGGGAGCGACGAAGATGACGGTGACACAGGTGGAGAGCGGCACACAGCACAACGTGGTGCCCGACGCGCTGCACTTCGTCATCGACGTGAGGACGAACGAATACTACCAGAACGAGTTCGTGTTCTCCTTCCTGCAGAAGAGGATGACGCGCTGCGAACTGAAGGCACGCTCGTTCCGACTGCACTCGTCACACATCGACGAGGGACACCCGCTGGTGAAACGCTGCAAGGAGATGGGGATGACGCCCTTCGGGTCGCCGACGCTGTCGGACCAGGCGCTGATGAACTTCCCGTCGCTGAAACTGGGTCCCGGCGACTCGGCACGTTCGCACAGCGCCGATGAATTCATCGGGCTGGAAGAGATAAAGAGTGCGATAGAGACCTACGTGGCCCTGCTCAGCGTCTGAGCCAGGGTCGCGGGTCGAGGAGGTCGGTCCAGTTGCGTAACTGGAACTGCATGGTCTGCGACGAGCCGAGGTTGCCGAGAATCTGATTGGTGGTGACCTTCTGACCGGCAGCAACGCTGACGGAGGCAAGGTCGCAATAGACGGAGATGTAACGCCCGTGGCGCACCATGACGATGAAACCGGTAGTGGTGGCGAAGATGCGGCTGACCTCACCATCGAAGACACAACGGGCCTGGGCACCGGGCTGACCCTTGAGGTGGATGCCCTTGCTGGCGAGATGGACACCACGGCCCACACCCTCGACGACATTGGCACCGAAGCCGCGCACCACCTGATAGGCACCGGTGATAGGCATGGGCAGACGGCCCTTGTTGCTGGCGAAACTGCCGCTGAGTTGGCGGTCGGGGTCGGCATCGCGATAGCGCTCGGCATCGCGGCGTGCATTACGGTTATCGTCGGCCACGGCACGCTCCATATTCTTACGTTCGGTCTCGGCCTGACGGGCACGCTGCTTGGCAGCCTTCTTCTCTTCGGCATTGCGGGCGGCACGGGCCTCCTCGCGAGCCTTCTGCTCACGGGCCTTGGCCTCGGCCAGACGGCGCTCACGCTCGCGGCGCTCACGTTCCTTGCGGGCTTTCTCTTCGGCCAGACGTTTCTTCTCAGCCTCGATACGGGCTTTTTCTCGTGCTATCTCCTCGGCAATGAGTTTTTCAATCTTCGCATTGAGGTCGGCCTCCTGCTGCTGCTCCTTGGTGATGAGATCCTGCACGGTCTTCTGCTGCTTCTGCAATTGGTCGACGAGCATTTGCTGCTCGCGCTGCTTCGACTCCATCTCGCGACGCTCGGTCTCGCCACGGCTGAGCAGGGCACGCTTCTCGGTGCGGGCGGCCTCCAGTTGTTGCTGCTTCTGCTCCACCTGCTCCTGCTTCTGCTTGACGGCCTCGCCCTGGGCACGCTGGTAGGTGGCGTACTCGTTCATGAAACGGGTGCGGCGGTACATCTGGTTGATGGTGGAGGCGCTGAAGACGAACAGGGCCTTGTTCTTGGACTGGCGGTTGCGGCGCATATAGCGCACGGACTGGCGGTAGTTGTCCTGACGCTCGCGGAGTTCCTGCTTCAGCACGACCATCTCGGAGTCGAGCAGGGCGATATGTCCGTCGAGGGTGTCGATCTCTAACTTGATGGAGTCGAGGGCCAGCCGCTTCATGTCTATCTCGTTGCCCAGCGAGAGGACGTCCTGCATCTGCTGGCGCACACGGCGGTCCAGTTCGGCCTTCTGACGTTTGTTCTTGGCAATGTCGTCACGCACACGCTTGCGCTCGGCCTCGGCCTGCTGACGCTGCGTGGGCTGCTGCTGACGCGTGGTGGTCTGCTTCTTCTTGCGTTGCTGGACGGTGGTTGTAGTGGCCTTGCGACGGGCAGACGTGGTGCGCTGCTTCGACCGCTGGGCCGGAGAGGGTAGGCAGCAGAGTGCCAGGAGGAGACAGAATAGAAGTCGCTTCATATCGGTAGGTTTACGCAGGTGAGAGTGAATCAGAGGGCCATGAAACGGCGCAGGATGTCGTCGATCATCACCTCGCGGTATTTGTCGGAGACGGTGGTGCGAGGCTCCCAGTCGCTCTCGGTGCCGAGGTAGTTGAGTTTGATGCCCAGTTTGATCTCTTTCTCAGGCGTGGTCAGCGTGACGTCCATCTGGTTGGGGAACGACTTGGAGGCCAGCGTGCCGAAGGACTTGTAGTCCCAGTTCAACTGGGTGTTGCCCTTGAAGGGGTCGCGGTAGGCGATGTTGGCCATGGTGATGCGCCCGCTGTTCTGGTTGGCCAGCCAACTGTAGTTCATCTTGCCGTCTTCGAGGCTGATGACCACCTCATCGTCGCCAAGGCTGGCGGCAAAGCGGTCGAGGGCTGCCTGGTCGACACCCTCGCGGCCAGGGACGAACAGTTCGTTCCAGAAGAGCGCCTGGAGGGTGTAGAAGTTGATGCCGCTGTTGCGCAGGAACGACACGTGGGCATAGGGTGCCTTGAGGTACTGCTTATTGATGCGGTCCATGATGAGCACATAGTCACGGGTGAACTCGATGCGTGCTGCCTCGACGAAGCCGAAGGCCATGAGTTGCAGGCGGATGACATCGTCGCGCTTCATCTTGAGGTTACCCGTCAGCGACACCTGCTGGGGACCGTACTCGACGGTGAACTTCATCTTCGAGGTGACATACTGTGTGCTGGCCACGTTGCCGCTGACCTTCTGGAGGAAGGTGGTCTGCTCCAGGGAGTCGGGGGCACCGGTCTTCACGTTGTTGACAACAGGCTTCTTGGAGTGGCACGATGCCAACAGCAGGGGGATGGCAATGAGGGCCATCATCCATATTTTCACGCTTTTCATTTCCTTAGGTATTTTTTCTTTTTCAGTTTTCTTGCCAGTAACTTGTTGTTAGGCTCCATGTCGAGAGCCTTCTGCCAGAAGGCCACGGCACCCTCGATGTCGCCAGCCTGGGCATAGATGTCGCCGGCATGCTCCGTGACAACGGCACCGACGGTAGAGTCGTTCTGCAGGGCCTGATCGATGTAGATGCGGGCCTCGGCATAGCGTCCCTGCATGAAGAGGATCCAGGCGTAGGTGTCGAGGTAGGTGGCATTCTTGGGCTCTGCCTTGATGGTCTTGAAACTCATCAGTTCAGCCTCGTCGAGACGCTCGTTCTCAGTGCTGAGGTAATAGGCGTAGTTGTTGAGGCAGCCGATGTTGTCGGGCTTCCATTGCAGACAGGAGTCGTAGGCCTCGTAGGCCTCCCGCTTGCGGTGCTTCTGGAAGAGGAGGTCACCCATGACGGCATAGAAGTCGGACACGATGTCGGGCGAACTGTTGTCGTTGATGACGCTGATGCCGTTCTGGAAAGCCTCGAGGGCGTGGTCGGTATCGTTCTGCCGGTAGTAGGCCATGCCCTGATAGTAGTAGAAGGCCATCTCCTCGGGGTTGTACTGGCGGGCTGCCTGGCAGAGGCTGATGATGCTGTCGTTGTCGTCGGCCTCCCATGCAAACTGCACGAGGTGCAGACGGGGCGAGGTGCGCTCAGGGGCGAGGCGTAGCACCAGTTCCAGGGCCTGGGCGATGCTGTCGCGCGGCATCTTCTTGAGATCCATGTAGGCAGCGGTGAGTTCGGCGATGTCGGGGTCGGGCTCCGGCTGCTGGAGCATCTCATGGAAGAGGTTGAGGATGACGGTGCTGTCGCCGCCCATGTCCTCGTTATGGGCGATGAGCGAGCGCATCTGATAGACCTTATCCTCGGTGGTGGCCTTGGGGTTGAGGAGTATGCGACGTGTAATCTCCATGACGGCGGCAGAGTCCTCCTCGGCATTATAGTAGCCCTTGAGGGCCACCTGTGCGCGGATATTGTTTGGCTCTTCGTCGAGCACCTGTTGCAGCAGCACCAATGCCTCCTCACGCTGGGAGTTGATCATCAGCGCATTGGCATAGAGTGTCTTGTAGTTGAGGTCGTTGGGGTGCTGCTCCATCAGTTCCTTCATCGCGAGGGCCGACTTCTCCTGCTCACCAAGTTGCAGGTAGAGGCGACTCTTGGCCAGCGCGATACGCTCGGTCTTGCCGTTATTCTGTTCCAGTTGGTCGAGGATGCCGATAGCCTCCTGATACTGTTCCTGGTTGGTGTAGAGGTTGTAGAGCGTCTCGAGCAGATCCTCGCGGCTCTTGTCGGCCTCGTAGAGTTTCTTCACCACACGGACGGCATCGTCGTAGCGCTTCTGCATGATGTAGGCATCGGAGAGCGTCTCCATATAGGTGGCGTTGGTAGGCTCGAGAGCCGCTGCCTTCTCAAAGGCTGCCAGGGCCTGCTCGTTATGCTTCATCGCCGTGTGGTACTGCGCGAGGAAGAAATAGGTCTCTGAAGCCTCGGGCCGCAGTTCCTGGCACCGCATCAGCAGGTCGAAGGCGGCGTCGTGGTGACTCTGATGCCGCTGCAGCATCGCCTCGTGGAAGAGCATGTCGTACTCCCGCGAGGCTGCCGACGCACTATCCGTCTGGGCATTAGCGACCAGACTGACACAGAACAGCAGTAATATAAAGATGCTTTTAATTCTCACCTCTTAATTCTTAACTCTTAATTCCTAATCGGCGCAGCCGATAACTCTTAATTCTTAATTCTAAACTCTTAATTCTACACCCCCGTATGCCCATATCCTCCGGCACCGCGCTCCGTCTCATTGAGGACGTCCACCTCGATGAATTCGGCTGTTTCGTGACGGGCTATCACCATCTGGGCGATGCGCTCGCCATCGTTAACGACGAAGTCTTCCGACGACAGGTTGATGAGTAGCACTCCGATCTCGCCACGGTAGTCGGCATCGATGGTGCCAGGTGAATTGAGCACGGTGATACCTTTCTTCAGGGCCAGTCCGCTGCGGGGACGAACCTGAGCCTCGTAGCCCTGTGGCAGGGCGATGAACAGTCCGGTGGGGATGAGACGACGCTCCATCGGCTTGAGGACGACGGGTGCGTCGATATTGGCACGGAGGTCCATGCCTGCGCTCTGCGCTGTGGCATAGGCTGGCAATGGCTGGTGACCCTTGTTGATGACTTCTATTCTCATAATCTTTTTTACCTTATTAATTTAAGGTGCAAAGGTAGCAATTTCCCATGAATAGACCATACGTTTTGTGCTAAAATGTGTTGCGGCACTCATAATTTCATGAAAAAGATAGTGGCAGACTCATTTTTTTTGATTACCTTTGCATCGATGAATAAGAGAATGGACTGGCAGCAACTCATTTCCAACTGCCGACTGGGACAGGAACACCGTCATCTGGAACGGCATGACGACAGGACGGAGTTCAAGCGTGACTACGACCGACTGATATTCTCGGCCCCCTTCCGCCGCTTGCAGAATAAGACGCAGGTGTTCCCCTTGCCGGGGAGCATCTTTGTGCATAACCGGCTGACCCACTCGCTGGAGGTGGCCAGCGTGGGCATGTCGTTGGGTAATGACGTGGCCCGTCACTTGTGCTCGAAAAACCGCGATTTCATCGATACGATGATACCAGAAATAGGTCAGATAGTGTCTACCGCCTGTCTGGCTCACGACTTAGGAAACCCGCCTTTCGGACATTCAGGAGAGAAGGCCATACAGACCTTCTTCACCGAGGGCAAGGGTGCCTATCTGAAGGAACGGGTGTCGCCCGCCTTCTGGAGCGACATCACCTGCTTCGACGGTAATGCCAACGCCTTCCGACTGCTGACCCATAGTTTCAAGGGGCGCCGCCAGGGTGGCTTTGCCATGACCTACAGCACCCTGGCCAGTATCGTGAAGTATCCCTTCCCCTCTTATGTCTCGACGAAGAAGAAGTTCGGCTTCTTCACTACCGAGCGTGAACACTACGAGGCGTTGGCAGAGCAACTGGGCATCCCCCAACTGTCGACAGAGCCCGGTCAGGAGCGGTGGGCCCGCTATCCGCTGGTCTATCTGGTGGAGGCTGCCGATGACATCTGCTATGAGATCATGGATCTGGAAGATGCCTACAAACTGAAGATACTGACGCTGGACGAGACGATGGAGTTGATGCTCTCTTTCTTCGATGAAACTGGCAAAAAACGTATCGATGAGCGTATCAGCGACGAGCACCTGAGCGACCCCAACGAGAAGGTGCAATACCTGCGGGCCTGCGTCATCGGAAAGTTGGAGAACGAGTGCGTGCGTACCTTTATAGAACATGAGGAAGACATCCTCTGCGGCACCTTCGAAGGCTCGCTCATCGACCATATAGGAGAACAGCAGCACGAGGCCTACAAGAAATGTACGCAGGTGTCGAAGGCACGCATCTACCGCAGTCGCCCCGTGCTGGACGTGGAACTGTCGGGTTATCGTATCATGGCTACCCTGATGGAACTGATGGTAGAGGCGATAGAGCATCCTGAGCGTTACTACTCGCAGCAACTGATAGGGCGCGTCAGCAGCCAGTATGACATAGAGAACGACGACCTGGAGACGCGTCTCATGGCTGTCATCGACTACATCAGCGGCATGACTGATGTCTATGCCCTGGATGTGTACCAGAAGATTTGTGGCATATCACTGCCTATCATATAACTCATTAAAAAGCATGACGAAAGAGGAATTCCAGGCCATGGTAGAGATACTCAGGCCGACTATCGAGGAAATCAGACAGCGGGCACACCTGCTCCACGACAGTGTGAACCAACGCTATGACAAAGCCCATCCCTACGGCTTCCATCTGGACATGGTGGCCGACTCCGTGATGAAATACGGACACATGGTCTGTGCGAGCGAACACGATATCCTGCCCCTGTTCTTCGGAGCCTATTACCACGACAGTATAGAGGATGCACGTCTGACCTATAACGACGTGAAACGGGGTGCACGCCTCTTTATGAACGACGATCAGGCGCAGATGGCGGCAGAGATGGCCTATGCCCTGACGAATGAGAAAGGACGAACACGCGAGGAGCGAGCCAACGACCGCTATTACCAGGGCATCCGTGAGACACCCTATGCCCCGTTCCTGAAACTGTCGGACCGCTTGGCTAATATCACCTATTCGTTTACCCACTCCAATAAGAGCAATGCCCACATGAAGGAGGTCTATATCGAGGAACTGCCCCACTTCCTGGAGGCTATCGATGCCCATTCGGATGACCCCCGCTTTGCCTTGCCGGAGGAAATGATTCATGACATCTTGCACTTGGTATGAACGTACAGATAGAGGAGTCGTGGAAACGTCATCTGCAGGGGGAGTTTGAAAAGCCCTACTTCGTGGCACTGACGGAACAGGTGCGGCGGGAGTATGCCGCAGGAACCTGCTACCCGCCAGGGAAATGGATATTCAATGCCTTCAACCTGTGTCCTTTCGACCAGGTGAAGGTGGTCATTATCGGACAGGATCCCTACCATGAGCCTGGACAGGCCCACGGGCTGAGTTTCTCGGTGCAGGACGGGGTGATGTTCCCGCCATCGCTGCAAAACATCTTTAAGGAGATTGAGGCAGACCTGGGTACGCCGATGCCACGTAACGGCGACTTGACACGCTGGGCCACACAGGGCGTGCTGCTACTCAACGCCACACTGACCGTTCGGGCCCATCAGGCTAACAGCCACGCCACCATAGGATGGCAGAACTTCACCGATGCCGCCATCAAGGCACTGGCTCAGGAGCGTGACCATCTTGTCTATATGCTGTGGGGCGGTTTTGCCCGTTCCAAGGCCTATATGATAGACAAGAGCCGTAACCTGATGCTGGAGTCGGTGCATCCGTCACCACTCTCAGCCAACCGTGGCGGCTGGTTCGGACAGCACCAGTTCTCGCGCTGCAATGATTATCTGAGACAAAACGGAATAGAGCCGATAGTATGGTAAAACAGATTCCACCGATACTGGAGGTCGCAGGTGTCCTTATCTCCTCAGATATCCTGACGGAGGAGTTCTGCTGTGATCTTGAGGTGTGCAAGGGGGCCTGCTGTGTGGAAGGCGATGCCGGTGCTCCTGTCACCCTCGACGAGGTGATGGAGATAGAGGAACGGGTGGATGATGTGTGGGAAGACCTCTCGGCATCGGCCCAGGCCGTCATCGACCGTCAGGGGGTGGCCTATAATGATCAGGAGGGAGACCTGGTCACCAGCATCGTGGGGGGTAAGGACTGCGTCTTCACGTGTTACGGTGACCTGACGCTATCCGAGGGGGGCGCCGTCGGACACTGTTGCCTTTGCGCCCTGGAAAAGGTGGCGAGGATAAAGCCCATCAGTTGCGCCCTCTATCCCATCCGCGAAAAAACCTTCAGCGACGGTACCGTCGCCTTGAACTATCACCAGTGGCATATTTGTCAGTGTGGACGCGAAAAGGGTAGGGCGCTGCACCTGCCTGTCTATCAGTTCCTGAAGCAACCACTCATCCGCCGGTTTGGCGAGGCATGGTATCAGGAACTGTGCGATGTCGCTGACGACCTGCGCCGCCAGGGCTATCTGTGATAAGGACTCCTAAAACTCAAAAGAAATATGACACCAACAGAAACAAGAAACGAGCATCTGGCTCAGACCATCATCAAGAACTTACAGCGTCGCCATATCCAGGGATTCTATTGCCCAACGGCGGAAGAGGCTGTGAAGAAGGTATCGGAACTGATAGCCGACGGAGAGTCAGTGACATGGGGCGGAACGATGACTGTCCGCGACTTAGGTATTCCTGCTGCGCTGAAAAGCAGGGGAACCCTGGAAGTACTAGACCGTGACCTGGTAGAGAGCCCGGAGGAAAAGCAGGCCATGTATCTCAGGGCATTCAGTGCCGATGTCTATCTGAGTAGTGCCAATGCTATTTCCGAGGATGGCGTCATCGTGAATATCGACGGTAACGGCAATCGTGTGGCTGCCATTACCTGGGGACCGAAGAGGGTGATTTTTGTGATAGGATTGAACAAGGTCGCCAAGACGGTAGAGGATGCCCTGTCGAGGGCAAGGGGGACGGCATCACCGATTAATGCTGCCCGATTCGACATCAAGACCCCATGTCAGGTGGATGGCATCTGCCATAACTGCAACTCGGCAGACTCTATCTGCAACTACGTGCATTTCCTGCGTAACTCACCCCGAGGTCGTCATACCGTGGTGCTGGTAGGTGAATCCCTTGGCTATTGACAAAGTTCACTATGGCTTTCGTCCAGAAAATAAAAGAGCCTCGTGGTGAGGCTCTTTTTTGTTGGCTTATTAGTAGAGATAAATCTTGAAGTCCTTGACGCTTCCTGGAGCACCTTGCTCAGCGCGTGGCAAGTATTCCAGGGCACTGACGGTCTGCTCCGATCCGAGGTCGATGACCAGTAGATGAGGCGTTGAGGCACCTTTCTCCGTCTGCCAGTAGGTGCTCTCCTGCAGGTCGAAGACCTTGTCACCTAAGTGGTTGCCGCCCTCATCCTCAGAGTTGGCGTACTTGGTCTTCCAAGGCTCGCGTGAGAGACGCTTGCTGTCGGCACCCTGCAGATACAGTTCGGCGATAGCCACGCGGTCGTTACTCTTCTGGGTGCTGAGACACTCAATAGCGAGGTAGCGACCCTTGGCAGCCTTGCCAAACTGGATGGTCTGCCAGCCGTTGCCGGCCTTAAACTGGCCATTAGCTATTGGCTGTTGGCTGTTCAGGTCGGGCTTGTCGCCGATGTTGTTGTGCTTGTTGCTCTTCTCCAATTGCAGTTTATTGAGTTCTGGTTTGGCCTGGCCCCATACGACGGCCTCTTTCGGACCTACCACATCGAGGACAATCACTTCATTCTTGCCTTTTTTCAGCCAGCAGCCTGGTACATAAAGCGTCTGCTGCGGACCGATGCTCCAGATACGGCCCATGGCATTTCCATTCACGTAGACCTGTCCCTTGCCCCAGGTTTCGAAGTTCAGGAAGGTGTCGCCAACCTTCTTCAGCGTGAAGTAGCCGCGATGGTAGCCAGCTTTTAAGAAATCGCCCTTTGCCGTTTCTGGCATCTTGGTTTCAAATGCTTTCACAGCAGTCTGATAATCATCGGCAATAGTAGCATTAACCCATGCCTTGGGTTTCAATGTCATCTCATATTTGTCCAAATCGCTGGTAATCGTCACATTGCCAATAATGCCTTTGAAGTCCTTAATGGCACGTCCGAAGTTGATGCGACCCATGCCTTCAACGATAATGGAAAGTTCTGCATCTTTCCTCATCGGAGGCAGGGTGAGCGACTTCTCGTTCTTCACACGGTCAATCTTACCAATATATTTGCCGTCGATGAACACTTGTGCGAAGTCATGGAACTCGCCGGTAAGAACGCTCTGGCTCTTGATTTCAGGCAGGATAGTCGTGTAGGACATCGTACCCCAGCCCATATCCATTTCTTCAAAAGTCTTTGGCTCAGGTGATACAACGACTTGGCTTATGCCGGTAATCAGCGGTGCAAACTCCTTCATCTCGAACTTGGGAATGGTGATAATCCCCATCGGAGCCTTAGGAACCGACGGAAGTTTCTTGTCCGAGTATTTTTCCATCATCTTGCGCAGTTCCCAGAACTTCGGGGTGGCAAGACCATATTCGTTGATGGGGGCATCGTAATCGTAGGAGGTGACATCGGGAGCAAAGCCGGGAGAGTTGGCACCAGCCCAGTGTCCGAACGACGTGCCACCATGGGCCATATAGAGTGAGAAGGAGATGCCTTTCGACAGCATTTCGTCCATTCCATCGACCATATCCTTGGCTGGACGGGTCTCGTGACGGGCTCCCCATTTGTCGAACCACCCGCTCCAGAACTCGGAGCACATCTTGGGTGCGTTGGGTCGCAACTCGCCCAGGCGGCGGAACTGGTCGTCGATATTGGCACCCGTGCCGAAGTTCATCGTCCAGGTCAGGTCATCGAGGCCGTTCTTCTCGAAGTTACTACTCCAGTCGCACTGGAAGAGCGAGAGTTCCTTGCCATAGATAGAACGCAAGCAATCGCGAATCTCGCTAACGTAAGGCTTGTCCTCGCCATACGAGCCATACTCGTTCTCCACCTGAATCATGATGATGGGACCGCCGTTCTGGATGGTGAGGGGCTTGAGTTGCTCGCCTACCTTCTCCTCGAAGATCTTCACACGTTCCATGAAGTAGGGATCGCGCTCGCGCAACTTGATGTCCTTCTTTTTAAGGAGCCACCAGGGCAGACCGCCCATCTCCCATTCTGCACACACATAGGGACCGGGACGCACGATGACGTACATGCCGTTCTTCTGGGCAATGCGACAGAACTCTGCCACATCGTTATTTCCCGTGAAATCGAACTGTCCTTCCTTCTGCTCGTGGATGTTCCAGAAAATGTAGATACACACGGCGTTCATGCCCAGCGCCTTACACATCTGGATGCGATGCTCCCAGTACGGACGAGGGATACGGGGGTAGTGTACTTCGGCTGCCTTTACGATGAAAGGTTCGCCGTTGAGCAAAAAGGTCTTGTCACCTGTAGTGAACGTGCCAGGCTTGTTGGCTGCCTGCATCATGGCGGGCACTGTCAACAGCAGGGCTGTTAGGGCAAAGGTTTTTAAAAGTGTTTTCATATGATTAATGTTTAATGATTATTGCTGAATTAACACAAAGGTGGTGATGCTGCGAGGAGACAAAGTGGTGGTCCCGTCGCAGGGGGCTATAGGTTTCAGTGTTTCGCCCTCGACATCGCTGGTGCGGTAGGGCTGCCAGGTGGCCGAAGCCGAACTTCGGCCCACAGTGAAGGATATGGGCTTTTCGGCCTCGCTGTAGTTGATGGCTACGAAGACCCACGAGCCGTCTTTATTCTGATAAGCCGACACCATCACGCCGTAGGGGTCTTCCTTTTTCTTGCTGCTTATCTCATAGCGCACGGCTCCTGGTCGCACAAAGCGGCTGTAGTTGCCCAGTGCCCAGAGCAGACGACTGTCACGGGCCTGATGGCGTCGGTCGAAGACACGGATGAGGCCGTCCTTGTAGTTACCGCCGCAAGCGCGCCACCACGACCAACTCTCGGCATTGGCATAACACAGGTCATGATGGATGATGCGTGCTACATAGAGGGCTGTCTTCATAGAGAAGTCGTAGCCCCCGCCACCTCCGATTTCCTTGTCATTTTCCATGATGCAGATTTCTGACTGCCAGAAGCCTATCTTATGCTGTTCGCACTCCTTGTGCAGTTGCTGGCGAATCTTCTTCATGTAGTTCACGGGGGTGTTAGTCCAGTAACTATGGGCTAGTATCAGTCGGGATACCAGTGGGGTGTCGCCAAGATAGGTGAGTGTGCTGTCCTTTGACCAGAAGGAGGCGATGGTATTGCCGCGCTTCCATGAAGTCTTGTAGATGCCCAACAGACAGCGTAGGTCACTCGATTCGTTGACCATGATCTGTGTGGTGAGCCCCTTCTCCTGAAAGGCAGCACTGGTCTTGCGTGCCACTTTGGCTATCTCCCAGTTCTCGGCTGGCGAGCCTTCCTGCTTAGGTCCCTGCCAGTTCCAGTGGCCGTCGGGCTCGTTCACTGGTGACAGATAATCGATATGGATGCCATGTTCGCGTTCCAGTCCGCTCACGGCTTCAGCCATGAACTGTGCGAAGGCATCATAGCAGTCTGTGCGTAGGTTGAGTGTGCCGCCACGCCCTGTGTTTGTAGCCAGTTTGTTCTCCGTGAAATACACGGGCGGTGAGTTGAGAAAGGCAAGAATATAGGGTACGCCACGCTCCTTGGCCATCTTCATGAATTTGACCTGTCCTGGCTGGCGATTCCAGTCATAGGTACCGTCGGGGCGCAGGAAACACTCCGTTCGCGTACCTCTATTAATAAAAGAAGAATCTCCCTGTTCGACACTGCCGGCACCAAGGTTGAAACGCCAGAGTGAGAGGCCTATGCCTCGCGGCTTTCCGTTCTCGTCGTTCTCCGTGGAAAAAAGCCAGTCGGCAATCTGTTGCTGCGCCTCTTCCTCCTCCCATAGTCCAATGGTCTGCATCGACCATGCATCCGAGGCCCCGAAGTGCTCGATGGTCTGTTGCGGTTGGCCCGTCTCTATGGTATAGGTCTGGGCCTTGCCTTCGAAAGGCAGTAAAAGCAGTAGTAAGGATAGTAGTTTTTTCATTGTTATAGTTGTTCTAGATTGCAAAGATACTATTTTTGTCGGGAAACTATAGCCGTTTAACTCCTTTTAACTCCTATAGGCTTCCTTTGCTCCCAAAAAAGTCGTAACTTTGCAGAAAAACAAAAGAACCCTATGAAAGCCATACAATGTTTCGATGAGTTAGTGGCCCACTTGAAAGACAGCGGTAAGTGCTGTCGCGTGGCAGTTGTTTGTCCCGATGAAGGCACGCGCAGTGCTGTGGAGCGTGCTGTGGAAGCGGGCTTCGCTAATCCAGTCTGGGTGGAAGATCCCGATGTCGATGCCGCTGCTGCACGTGCCGTTGCGCTGGTACGTGAAGGTCAGGCTGATGTCATCATGAAGGGACTCATCAACACCGACAACCTGCTCAAGGCTATCCTTAATAAGGAGACAGGCATCCTGCCCAAGGGACAGGTGCTGACGCATTTGACCTGTGCCAAGTTGGCGCAATACGATAAACTGCTTTTCATGACCGATGTGGCCGTTATCCCATATCCCACCAAGGAACAGCGCGAACAACAGTTACGCTACCTGCTCAATCTCTGTCGCAGGATGGGTGTAGAGGAACCGCGTGTGGCTCTTATCAACTGCTCCGAGAAAGTCAACGCCAAGCATTTCCCATGTACTGTGGAGTATCAGGAACTGGTGGAGCAGACGCGTCAAGGAATGTTTGGCTCCTGCATTGTCGATGGTCCACTTGACCTGAAGACGGCACTATCGCCTGCTGCCCTTAAAAAGAAAGGACTGCACTCGCCCCTTGAGGGACGGTCTGATGGCCTGATCTTCTCTGACATACAGGCTGGCAATGTCTTCTATAAGACTATCACCCTGTTTTGTAACGCCCAGACGGCAGCCATCCTTCAGGGACCTCAGGTTCCCGTGGTACTCACCTCGCGTGCCGACTCTGCTGACAATAAATTCTATTCGCTGGCTCTCGCATGCGTTTAGTTGTTTTTCTGATATATCATTTAGTCTATGTTAATACTTGTCATCAATCCTGGTTCTACGTCTACGAAGATGGCTGTCTTCGAAGATGAGAAACCCATGATACTGCGCGGTATCTCACACACCAATGAGGAACTGGCACCGTTTGGCGACGATGTGCTCAACCAGATGGACTATCGTAAGCAACTGGTGTTGGACGAACTGAAACGTATGAATGTGCCTATGCAGTTTGAGGCTGTCATAGGCCGTGGCGGACTGGTGAAACCCATCGCCGGTGGTGTATACGAGATTAACCAGCAGATGATTGACGATACACTGAATGGCATAGCCATGCATAACCATGCCTGTAACTTGGGATGCCTCATTGCCCATGACATCGCACAGGATATACCTGGTTGTCGCTCGTTTATTGCCGACCCAGGAGTGGTGGATGAGTTGAACGACTATGCACGCATCAGCGGTTCGCCTCTGATGAATCGTATATGCATCTGGCATGCCTTGAACCAGCGTGCCATTGCTCGCCGCTTTGCCAACGAGATAGGCAGACGCTATGAGGATCTTAACCTCATCATCTGTCATCTGGGAGGCGGTATTTCCGTGGCAGCCCATGAGCACGGCAGGGCTGTAGATGCCAATAATGCCCTCGATGGCGAGGGACCTTTCTCGCCAGAGCGTGCCGGCTCGTTGCCTGCATCCGACCTTATCCGCCTCTCGTTCAGTGGAAAATACACCGAGAAGCAACTCCTCAAACGTCTTGCTGGAAAGGCTGGACTCAATGCTCACCTGGGAACCAGCGATGTCAAAGAGATAGAACAGCGTATCACTGCTGGCGACAAGCATGCAGAGACCGTACTTAACGCCATGATTTACCATGTGGCCAAGAATATATGTGCACTGGGTGCTGTGTTCTGTGGAAAGGTTGATGCCATCCTGCTGACAGGTGGTTTGGCACGGTCACAGTATGTCATCAGCCGTCTGCGTCAGCGCATAGAGTTCTTGGCACCCACATATTGCTTCCCTGGAGAAGACGAGATGGAAGCCCTTGCCCTGAATGCTCTTGCAGTGTTACGCGGTCAGAGAGAAGTACTTGAGTACGCTTAAGGCAGTCCTACAGAAAAACTGTTCCTTTCAGAATAAGTCGTGGAGTACAGGTAATGACCGCAGTTCGGGGAACTGAGGCAGGTGGAGTCTATAGTAAAGGATCAGTATCTCCAGGATGCGGTTGCGGTCGGATCTGTTGAGGCGGAACAGATGCATCGTGGCATAGTTCATGCGCATCATCAGTTGGATGTTTGCAGCCTCTTGGGGCATCAGGAAGTCGCGGTGTGTGGGCACCTCTTTGCAAAAAGAGGCGGCGCGCAGGTCGAAGTAGCATCCTTCATGATAGTCGTCCAAATTCGGATAGAACCCCAGGAATCGGCTGAGGTGCATCAAGAATACCAGATGGAAGTTGGCAAATTCTGTCTCACGCTGATCCAGCCATTCAATGCTGTTGCGGATATAGTCAAACAGCGGCTCGTTGCGCTGTTCGTCCCTCAGTGCATGGTAGAGAAACTCGTTGATGAACAGGCTGATGGCAAGTTTTGAGTAATCGGACAGCAATGAGGGTAGGGGAGTGAGTAAGGCGGCCTCGTGGAGTTTCTGAAACTGGATTTGCGGGCGTATGTCGGCCTCTATATATAATAAGGTTAGGGGCTGAAAGTGTTGCTTTTTCAATTTTCCCTTGGACGACCGGGGTAACGGGATCATGAATGTCAGCCGACCATGCTGGCGGCAGAACAAGTCAGCGACGATTTTGGTGTCGCCATACTTCAGGGTGTGAAGTACTATGGCCTCGGTTTTCTCTAACATGATGGGTGCAAAATTACGAAGAAAAGCAGAAAGAAATGAATTGTTGGGGGAGAAAAGTGGTGAAAAGATGTTAAATATTGAGTGGCAGTAGCAAATTCTTGATACTTCACTTTAAACTTTTCACTTTTTTTTGTACCTTTGCACCCGCTTTTCTTTCGGTCATGCACGATGCGTGAAGAATGAAGCATAGCAAATGGTCCCTTCGTCTATCGGTTAGGACGAGAGATTTTCATTCTCTAAAGAGGAGTTCGACTCTCCTAGGGACTACCAGCAAAATCCGTCATCTGCGTAGCGATGCGCTACCAATCGAAGACTGGGAAAGGGTGACGGAGGACTTTCTGAGAAAGGGATTGTCAATACTCTTTGACAGTTTTCAATTGAGGATAGTCCGCTAGGGCTGCTTAAGAGGCTTAAGACCCAAGGCTTTTATTAACAATCAAAATTCAATTTTAAAAAATGGCAAACCACAAATCATCGGTGAAGAGAATTCGCCAGGACAAGAAAAAGGCACTGCACAACAAGTACTATGCAAAGACCATGCGTAACGCTGTTCGCAAGTTGCGTGCAATGACCAACAAGGATGAGGCTGCAAAACTCTATCCTAGCGTGCAGAAGATGTTGGACAAACTGGCAAAGACTAATATTATCCACAAGAACAAGGCTGCCAACTTGAAGTCGAGCCTTGCAAAGTATATCAACAAACTCGGATAAACATATTCACGCAATAAGAATTGACGGCCGTGCAAGCACATGTACTTGTTCGGTCGTCTTTCGTTAACCAGACAAGGATGGGCGATATTATCTCCAGTGTGCAGAACCCTAAGGTCAAGCGATTACTGACCTTGCAGCAGAAGTCTTCCGAGCGTCGGAAGACAGGGCTGTTTGTGGTTGAAGGGCAGCGTGAATTGGAACACTGTATCGCTGCTGGCTACGAAGTGGAGAGTGTATATGTGAGTGAAGCAATATCTCCCAACCTCTCTTCCCTCACTTCCCGTCTCTCGCCTCTTGTTTCTGTCTTCTCAATTACCTCACAGGTCTATGAGAAGATGGCCTATCGTGGAAGCACAGAGGGCGTGATAGCCATTGTTAGGGCTCGTCCGATGAGTCTTGGTGATCTCTGCCTGCCGGAACATCCGCTTGTCGCTGTTCTCGAGAGTGTTGAAAAGCCAGGAAACTTAGGGGCTATTCTTCGCTCTGCCGATGCTGCACATGCCGATGCTGTCATCGTTTGCGACCCGTTGACAGACCTCTATAACCCCAACCTTATCCGCAGTAGCATTGGGGCCATCTTCACTGTTCCTTGTGTGGCCTGTACCTCTGCGGAGTGCATCGATTTCCTAAAGGGCAACGGCATCCGTATCCTCACCGCCCAGTTGCAGGATTCTCATCTCTATTATGACACCGATATGACCTGCGGCGTTGCTCTCGTCATGGGTACAGAGTCGACAGGGCTTACTGACCAATGGCGTCAAGCAGCCGATGCACATATCCGCATCCCTATGCTGGGGCGTCTCGACTCCCTGAATGTTTCCGTCAGTACAGCCATCCTGCTTTTTGAGGCCGTTCGCCAGCGTCAGGAGGGTGCAAAGAAGTAGTCTTCGTCTTTATTAACGGGTATTTGGAAAAGCATAGAAAAAGAAAAGAAAAAGTTTTCTTTTTCTTTTGCTTTTTGCTCTTTTTTTTGTAACTTTGCAGCCTATTTAGGACAATAACTAACATGACAGAAGATTTACAGCAAGAACAGCAAAATTATTCCGCGAGTAACATTCAGGTGCTCGAGGGTCTGGAGGCCGTACGTAAACGTCCGGCTATGTATATCGGCGATATCAGTGAGAAGGGTTTGCACCATCTGGTGAACGAGACTGTCGACAACTCGATAGACGAGGCGATGGCAGGTTTTTGTACGCACATTGAGGTGACTATCAATGAAGATAACTCTATCACCGTACAGGACAATGGTCGCGGTATTCCCGTAGATGAGCATGAGAAAATGCACAAGTCGGCCCTGGAGGTTGTGATGACGGTGCTTCATGCTGGCGGTAAGTTCGACAAAGGATCCTACAAGGTGTCGGGCGGTTTGCACGGCGTGGGTGTGAGTTGTGTGAACGCATTGTCTACTCATATGATGTCGCAGGTATTCCGCAACGGTCATATCTACCAGCAGGAGTATGAGAAGGGAAAACCTCTCTACGACGTGAAAATAGTTGGTGATACGGACCAGACGGGTACCCGCCAGCAGTTCTGGCCTGACGGATCTATCTTTACGACGACCATCTATAAATACGATATCATAGCCAAGCGTATGCGGGAGTTGGCATACTTGAATGCTGGTATCACCATCACGCTCACCGACCTGCGTCCGGATGAGGAAGGCAACCTGCGTGAGCCCGAGGTGTTCCATGCCAAGGAAGGCTTGAAGGAGTTTGTTCGCTATGTGGATCGTCACCGCACTCACCTCTTTGACGATGTGATCTACCTAAAGACTGAAAAGCAGGGCACTCCCATCGAGGTGGCTGTGATGTACAATACCGACTATAGTGAGAATATCCACTCTTATGTGAACAATATCAACACCATTGAGGGTGGTACTCACTTGATGGGCTTCCGTGCTGCGCTCACCCGTACACTGAAGGCCTACGCCGATGCTGATCCGCAGATCTCCAAGCAGATTGAGAAGGCAAAGATTGAGATTGCCGGTGAGGACTTCCGCGAGGGTCTGACAGCCGTTATCTCTATCAAGGTGGCTGAGCCTCAGTTCGAGGGTCAGACCAAGACCAAACTGGGCAACAGCGAGGTGGCAGGTGCTGTACAGCAGGCTGTGGGCGAGGCACTCGCCAATTATCTGGAGGAGCATCCGAAAGAGGCCAAGTTGATTTGCGATAAGGTGGTACTGGCTGCTACGGCCCGTATCGCTGCCCGTAAGGCGCGTGAGAGCGTGCAGCGCAAGAACCCGATGACGGGTGGTGGTCTGCCGGGTAAGTTGGCTGACTGCTCTAATAAGGATCCGAAGAGTTGTGAGATATTCCTCGTCGAGGGTGACTCGGCAGGTGGTTCGGCTAAGTCAGGTCGTGATCGTCACTTCCAGGCTATCCTGCCTTTGCGTGGTAAGATCCTGAATGTTGAGAAGGTTCAATGGCATCGCGTCTTTGAGTCAGAGTCAGTGATGAACATCATTCAGAGTATCGGTGTTCGTTTTGGTGTTGAGGGAGAAGGTGACCGTGAGGCTAATATCGAGAAGTTGCGTTATGACAAGATTATTATCATGACCGACGCCGACGTCGATGGTTCTCACATCGACACGCTGATCATGACGCTCTTCTACCGCTTTATGCCGCAGGTGATTCAGGGAGGACATCTCTATATCGCTACTCCGCCACTCTACAAATGTACGTACAAGAAGTTCTCGGAGTACTGTTATACCGAGCAGCAGCGTCAGGCCTTTATCGACAAGTATGTGGCTGGCGACGAGAATAGCAGTGCCTTGCACACACAGCGCTACAAAGGTTTGGGTGAGATGAACCCCGAACAATTGTGGGAGACAACCATGAATCCTGAGAATCGCCTGTTGAAGCAGGTGACTATCGAGAATGCCGCTGAGGCAGACGAGATATTCTCCATGCTGATGGGCGACGATGTAGAGCCGCGTCGCGAATTCATAGAGAAGAATGCTACATACGCCAATATTGACGCATAAAGTCAGAAAAGAAAGCGTATAGCACTAATAGATAAAGGAGAAACATTAATCAATGTTTCTCCTTATATATTACCTTGTTGGCACCGCTGGTGATCTTCAATGCTTCTGGATGTTCCTTAATAAAGGAATCAATATGCCGTACGCGCTTATCCTCAAGAATCTCATCCATGGCAATGAGGATACCTGTTTCCTCCACGTCACCAAAACCGTAGTTGATGGCAGTTCCGAAGAGTTTCATAGTGGGTGACAGACTCATATAGGCATTCACTAGTGGTGGGATGTTAAAGCCCAAACGACGTATCTCGCGGTTCAGAATCTTATAGTCTTCCCTGAAGTCGCTTTCATGGAAAATTTTGGCTAAATCTTCCTCGGAAGCCTCAATTTTTAACGGTTTCATCGGAATTACAAGTCCTTCTTTGTCACCGAAATGCTTATTGAGGAAATACAAAATCATGTCACGTCCCTCGCGGATGTAACTAGGGTACATCGTCATTTTTCCGAAGAAATACTTCACATTAGGCATGATGACTGTCAAGGCGCCTAAACCGTCCCATAGATTGTCGAGGGCAAAAAGACTTTTCGAACCCATCTTGGAACTTTGGTAGGGCAGGCTGACAAAAGAACGTCCCAATTCAATCGTGTAGGGCATGTAATCTTTGAGGAACTTTTGTGAGAAATGGAACATATGGCTGGTGGCCAGTTTGGGCTGTCCCTTCTCGTCTATCTCCCATTTCGTACCCTCTAAATAGCGGTAGCCGCCGATAATCTCCTCGGCCTCAGGATTCCAGACGATGAGTTGCTTGTAGCAATTCTCGCAAGTATCGAACTCATCAATGTCTACTTCTTTGCCAGTACCGCCACCGGCTTCACGGAAAGCAATTTCACGCAACCGGCCTATTTCACGCATTACGTTAGGCGCATTGTGGGCTGTGATAATGAAAATCTGGTTGTTGCTTTTGTTTGTCATACGCAACTGCAGATCTGGTGTCAGTTCTTTCTTGAGCACCTCAACTGGTACGGGATCGATGATTGGGAGTTCCATTTCTTTATGTCTGTCTTTGTTTTTGCCCTTATTTTTGTGGTAGTCTATATACTTCTTCCTTGACAATTTGTGCCCATTCCTTCGGTGTTTTCTGGTTTGTGAAGGTTTCCCAGGGGATGGGCTTACCAAAGGTGATAGTGAAGGTTTTTCCTGTATTCTTGAACATCTCGTCTGCTAGGAAAAGCATGGCGATGTTGATCTTCTTGACATAACGGTCACTGATGTTTGACAGGCGATAGAAAAAGTTGCTGTTGTGGCCTTCGATGTGAATGGGTACGACATCACGATGGTACTCTACACTCTTAGTGATAAAGGTCTTTTTCCATTCCAAGTCCTGGATGATATCTTTTCTCTTGCGTGAGCATAGTCCTGCGGGAAACATCAGTATGTGAGTGTCCCCTTGAAAACCGGCTTCCACCATTGCGGGGAAATTCCTTCCTTGTTTGCCGGTCTTGTTGATGGGAATACAAAGTGGAGCCAATCCAGGCAGGTTCATTAGCAGGTCGTTGACAAGATAGCGGAAACGTCCATCGTAGTGTTTGCCGATAATTGAGCCGATGGCAACGCCGTCAATACCGCCTAAGGGGTGATTGCTGACGAAGGTGTATTGTCTAGGGTCATCTTTGTCTGGCAGGTTTTCAATACCTTTGACCTCCAAGGTGACATCGAGAAATTTTATGCAGGCTTCCAACCATTCTGTTCCTTTGAGGTCACGTGCGTCCCATAAGAAACCGTTTACCTGATCTTCATGCACGATACGCTTGAGCCACCACACGACGGGACGCGGAACCCACCGCGCCTTCTTTCCCATCTTGGATCGAAGAATCTGGGATATGTCAATGGTCTTTTCCATCTGTGTACTCTTCGCGTCAGCCTTTATAAGTTAATGACATGCAAAATTACTGAAAAACTTTCATTTCCAATACATTTTTTTGATGAAAAAACTCATTTTCACACTTATTTAGTTCTTTTGCTATTTGACAAATTCTCTTGGAAGGCTAAAAATAGCGTTGCACAAATTAGTCCAAATGAGTAAAAATCGGGTTTTGAGATGTTAAAAAGTAAAAAAACTGCTTTTTTTTGAAAATATTGTGGGGATTTGTGGGGGATTGTGGAGTAAAATGATTAACTTTGCAACCGAAGTTTTCATTATATTAATGTTCGTATGCGTTTTTTAGGTAACATAGAAGCCAAGACCGACTCTAAGGGCCGTGTTTTTCTGCCAGCCATCTTCCGTAAGGTGCTGCAGGGAGCAGGTGAAGAGGTGCTGGTTCTACGTAAGGATGTGCATCAGCGCTGTCTGGTGCTCTATCCGGAGAGTACCTGGAATCGCAAGATGGATGCCCTTCTGGCGAAGATTAATGAGTGGGACGACGTGGGTCAGCAAGTACTGCGACAGTATGTTTCGGAGGTTGAAGTGCTGACACTCGATGGCAATGGGCGTTTCCTTATACCAAAACGCTACATGCAGATGGCGGACATCATCCAAACGGTACGCTTCATAGGCGTTAATGATGCGATAGAGATATGGGCAGCGGAAAAGACCGCAGAGCCATTCCTCTCACCTGATGACTTTGCGGCGAAACTGAAAGAGTTGATGACTACGGCCCTCTAACGAAATGATCAAAACAGCAGAGACATATCACGTATCTGTCCTTTTGAAGGAAAGCGTTGACGGGCTGGTAATCCAGCCCGACGGCATTTATGTTGATGTTACTTTTGGTGGCGGCGGCCATTCTCGGGAGATTCTCTCTCGTCTGGGCAGCAGAGGACATCTGTTTGGTTTCGACCAGGATGCTGATGCTGAGTTAAATATTGTGAACGATGATAGATTCACGTTCGTACGTAGCAACTTTAGGTATCTGAAACAGTGGATGCGCTATTATGAGGTTGATGGTATAGATGGCCTCTTGGCTGATTTGGGCGTTTCGTCGCACCATTTCGACGATGAGTCACGGGGATTCTCGTTCAGATACGATGCACCGCTCGATATGAGAATGAACAAGCGGGCGGGAATGACGGCAGCAGATGTCGTGAACAACTACACGGAAGAGCAGTTGGCCGATGTGTTCTATCTCTTCGGAGAATTGAAAAACGCCCGCAGACTGGCTGCTACGTTGGTGAAGGCTCGTCAGCAGACCCCCGTCGAGACCACGGCACAGTTGCTGGCAGTGACAGAGAAACTCTTTGCCCGTGAGCGGGAGAAAAAAGAAGTTACCAAGATGTTTCAGGCCCTGCGTATCGAGGTGAACCATGAGATGGATGCCCTGCGTGAGATGCTGTTGGGAGCATGTGAGTTGCTCAATCCAGGTGGCCGTCTGAGCGTGATAACCTATCATTCGCTGGAAGATCGTATTGTGAAGAATGTGATGCGATGTGGCAATGTAGAGGGAAAGGCCGATCAGGACTTCTTTGGTCGTGTAAAGTCGCCTTTATACCTTATTAATAATAGGGTCATTTCACCCTCTGATGAGGAACTGAAGAAGAACCCGAGAAGTCGCAGTGCGAAGTTGAGAATAGCAGAAAAGATATAAGACAAAAATATGGCAGATGAAGAGAAAAACCTGCAGCCGGAAATAGAACTGGAGATATCGGTTGGTGAGGAGTCTGAGGGGCTATCTCAGAAAGAGGAGGTACAGCCCGAGGAAGAGCAGCCGATGACAAAAGAACCTTCAGCGCTGCAGCAAATGAAAGAACAGATCAGTGAGGACGATGATGCCCCCATTGGTTCGCTCACCCTGCGTCAGATTGTAGGCGGTGACTATCTCTTCACACTCGTACGCCATCATGTGGTTCTCATCCTGCTGATAGTGCTTATCACAACTGTTTATATCGGTTTCCGCTATCAGTGTCAGCAGGATGTTATTGAGATCAATCGTCTGGAGGGCGAACTCGTGAAGGCTAAGTATAAAGCCTTGTCAAGTTCGAGTAACCTGACAGAGATGTGCCGCCAAAGCAATGTGCTGCGTCTGAATCAGGACACGCTGCTTGAAATCAGTGACCAGCCGCCATTTATCATAGAAGTACCCGAGGAATAAAGCAGGAAGAAGAGAGTATGAGCAAGTTCAATAAAGATAAAGTGATGCAGCGCTACTTGATAGTGGCAGTGCTTCTGGCGCTAGTGGGCGTGGCAGTGATTGCTAAGGCAGGGTACACGATGACGGCAAAGAAGCATTATTGGGAGGTCGTGGCTAATAATCTGAAGAGTGATAGTGACAGTGTGCGTCCCAATCGTGGCAATATCCTGAGTTGTGACGGTCAGTTGCTGGCAAGTAGTATTCCAGAGTATAAGATCTTTATGGACTTCCAGGCAGGTGGCAATGAGGATACTGCTTGGGTGCACAAGCGTGATACCCTGTGGCGCGAGAATTTGGACAGCCTCTGTGAAGGGCTTCATGCCATATTCCCCGATTGGACGGCAGAACAGTTCAAGGAGCGTTTGGAGGAAGGTCGCAACAAGGTGATTGTCAATTCACGCACGGGTGTCAAGACGATGGGTGCCCGTCACTGGGCTGTCTGGCCAAGACGTATCAGTTACAGCACCTATTGTGAGGTGGCCGAACTGCCTTTCTTTAATCTGCCAGCCAATAAGGGTGGCTTCCATTGCGAGAAGTTTGAGGCGCGTCGCCGCCCCTTCGGTTCGTTGGCCGAGCGTACTATTGGTGATATCCGCAGTTTTGAGGGCGGTAAGGATACGGCTCGTTTTGGTCTGGAACTTTACTACGATTCCATCCTCCGTGGAAAGACAGGTATTCAACGCAAACAGAAGGTTCTCAACAAAGTCGTACCTTTCATCGTTACTCCTCCCATAGATGGCGCTGATATCGTGACCACTATCGATGTGGGTATGCAAGATCTTGCGGAACAGGCACTGATAGAAGAACTCAAGAAGTGGGAGGCCTCAATGGGTGTGACTATTCTGATGGAGGTGAAGACAGGTGACGTAAAGGCTATTGTCAATATGCGTCGTGGTTCCGATGGTGAGTATCATGAGCGTTATAACGATGCCATCAGTTATCGTTGTGAACCAGGCTCCGTGTTCAAGACGGCTTCATTCCTGGTGGCTCTTGATGATGGTGTGGTAGATACGAGTTATATCATTCACACTGGTAATGGCCAGTATAGAATGCATGGTGCTAATATGAAAGACCACAACTGGCATCGTGGTGGATATGGCGATATCAATGTGGCTCGCACGTTGGAGGTCAGTAGTAATATTGGCGTGAGTTATGTCATTGACCATTTCTATGGTACCAATCCCACAAAATATGTGGAAGGCCTCTATCGGGTGGGAATAGGCGAGGACTTAAAGTTGTCTATCAATGGCTATCTGCCGCCGAATATCCGTATGCCGAATACAACCACGACCAATAGGGCCGAATACTGGAGTAAGACCACTTTGCCGTGGATGAGTATCGGCTATGAGACGCAGATTGCCCCTATCAATACGGTAACCTTCTATAATGCCATTGCCAATAATGGAAAGATGATGCGTCCGCGTTTTGTGAAGGAATTCGTCAAGGATGGTGAAGTTATCATGACTGTTCAGCCAGAGGTGATCAAGGAACAGATCGCAAAGCCTCAGTCGATTAAGACGATGCAGACCATTCTTCGTCATGTAGTCAGTCAGGGACTGGGTAAGAAGGCTGGTTCGCACTCGTTCCAGGTGGCAGGAAAGACGGGTACGGCACAGGTGGCCAAGGCAGGTGGCTATAAGTCAGGTACTGTGGAGTACTGGCTGAGTTTCTGTGGCTATTTCCCTGCTGATGATCCTCAGTATACGTGTATTGTCTGTTTGAAGAAGTCTGGTCTGCCTGCATCAGGTGGTGCTATGTCGGGTGCAGTATTCCATAAAATATCCGAGGGCGTAATGGCCAAGAACCTGAAACTGCGTGTTGAGGATGCCCGTGACTCTCTCTCGGTCTTTCAGCCTGAAGTGAAGGGTGGGGATGTGACGGCAGCCAACTTCGTGCTAAATCATCTGAACATCAATACCAGTAATACAAATCTGGAGGCTCCCGAGATTCAGCAGAATGTCATGCCAAACACCATTGGCATGGGAGCCCGTGATGCCGTCTACCAGATAGAGCGTCAGGGTGTGAAAGTCAATTTGGTAGGTATCGGCAGCGTGAAGCACCAGAGCATTGCCCCAGGTACGGAATTGAAGCCCGGTATGGTCTGTACGTTGGAACTGAAATAGAAAATACGCGATATGAAACTGAACGAACTGCTACAAAATCTAGTTGTAAAGTCAGTCGAAGGTTCGACCGACATTGAGATTGCTGAGGTTGACATAGACTCCAGACAGGTTGGGGCTGGACATATGTTCGTGGCTATAAAAGGAACCCAGACCGATGGACACCAGTATATTTCCAAGGCCATAGGACAGGGTGCTGTTGCCATCTTGTGTGAAGACCTTCCTGTGGAGCGTCAGGCCGATGTGACCTATGTGCAGGTGGCATCTACTGAGGCTGTTGTGGGTCAGGTGGCTACTATCTTCCAGGGTGACCCGACATCGAAACTGAAACTGGTGGGGGTGACGGGTACCAATGGTAAGACCACTATCGCTACCTTATTATATAATATGTATAGGAAGTTTGGCTACAAGTGTGGCCTGCTTTCAACGGTGTGTAACTACATTGACGGCGAGCCGGTGCCTGCCAGCCATACGACACCAGACCCCATCGAACTGAACCGTCTGCTCCGCAAGATGGTTGATGCAGGCTGCCAGTATGCGTTTATGGAGTGCTCAAGCCATGCTATTGCTCAAAAGCGTATAGGTGGGCTGAAATTTGCCGGAGGTATCTTCACCAATTTGACGCGTGACCATCTGGACTACCATAAGACCGTAGAGAACTACCGTGATGCCAAAAAGGCTTTCTTCGACATGCTGCCCAAGGGTGCCTTTGCCATTACCAATGCCGATGACAAGAACGGTTTGTATATGGTGCAGAACACTAAGGCAGTGGTGAAGACGTATTCCACTCGGACGATGGCCGACTTCAAGGCTCGTCTCATCGAGTGTCATTTTGAGGGAATGTATCTTGATATAGATGGCCACGAGGTGGGTGTTCAGTTCATTGGGAAGTTCAATGTTAGCAACCTGTTGGCCGTATATGGTGCTGCCGTGATGTTGGGCCAGAAGCCTGAAGACATCCTTGTGGTGTTGAGCACCTTGAAGAGTGTGGCAGGCCGGTTGGAGCCGATACATTCTACAGAGGGATATACTGCCGTGGTAGACTATGCTCATACTCCCGATGCTCTGGAGAATGTGTTGAATGCCATTCATGAGGTTCTTGAAGGCAAGGAGGGTAAGATTATCACGGTCTGTGGCGCAGGCGGCAACCGTGACAAGGGTAAGCGTCCGCTTATGGCTCAGGAAGCCGTGAAACAGAGCGATCGTGTGATTATTACCAGTGACAATCCTCGTTTTGAGGAGCCTCAGGATATTATCAATGATATGCTGGCAGGCCTTGACCAAAAGCAGATGAAGAAGGTCGTCGCCATAGTTGACCGTCGCGAGGCTATCAAGACGGCTGTGATGTTGGCTCAGAAGGGTGATGTGATCCTCATAGCCGGTAAGGGTCATGAAGACTATCAGGAAATCAAAGGCGTGAAGCATCATTTCGATGACCGTGAAGTGGTGAAAGAGATTTTTGGGGTGTAATTAAGAAATAAACGTAATATCTAAGATATGCTATACTATATCTTCCGATTTCTAGAGCAGTTCAATATCCCGGGCAGTCACCTGTGGAGTTACATCTCGTTCCGTGCCCTGTTAGCCTTGATCTTGTCGCTGATGATCTCTGCTTGGTTTGGCGAACGCTTCATTAAGTTCATGAAGCGCAAGAAGTATTTCGAGACAGAGCGTGATCCGTCTATCGATCCATTTGGCGTGGAAAAGAAAGGCGTACCCACTATGGGCGGTATCATCATCATTGTGTCCATCCTGATTCCTGTGCTGTTGCTTGGTCGTATCCGCAATGTATATCTCATTTTGATGGTTATCACAACGATATGGCTGGGCTTTCTCGGCTTCATGGATGACTATATTAAGATTTTCCGTCAGAAAAAAGAAGGTCTCAAAGGTAAATATAAGATTGTTGGACAGGTCTCAATTGGCTTCATCGTGGGCTTGGTGCTTTACTTAAGCCCCGATGTGGTCATGCGAGAGAACATCAGCGCTCCGCAGCAATCTCGTACTGAGGTAGTCCAGCATGAGGCCGTGGCTCATAAGTCGCTACAGACGACCATCCCCTTTACGAAACACCATAACCTGAGTTACTCAGAGATGATGTCGTTTATTGGCGACCACAAGGTGGCTGCAGGATGGATTGTCTTCGTCATCATGACGATTTTTGTAGTAACAGCCGTCTCAAATGGTGCCAACTTGAATGATGGTATGGATGGTATGTGTGCCGGCAACTCAGCAGTCATAGGTGTCGCGCTTGGCATCTTAGCCTATGTGTCGTCCCATATCGGCTATGCCTCCTACTTTGATATTATGTACATTCCTCATAGCGAGGAACTTGTGGTCTTCCTGTGTGCCTTTGTAGGAGCAATGATTGGCTTCCTTTGGTACAATGCCTACCCGGCTCAGATATTTATGGGCGATACGGGCTCATTGACCATTGGTGGCATCATCGGTGTCTGTGCTGTTATTATTCACAAGGAACTGTTGTTGCCAATCCTCTGTGGTATCTTCTTTGTGGAGAGCCTGAGCGTTATCATCCAGACACAGTGGTTCAAGTGGATGAAGAGGAAGGGGCAGCGTGTCCGTGTGTTCCGTGCTACGCCAATCCACGATAATTTCCGCAAACTCGACTCGCAACTCGACCAGACGTCGCGTTACATACTGAAGGGCTGGCCCCATCGCCCGTTCCATGAGTCAAAGATCACCATACGCTTCTGGATAGTTACTATTATCCTGGCTGCATTAACCATCATAACTTTGAAGATAAGATGAAAAAAAGAATCGTTATACTTGGTGCCGGCGAGAGTGGAGCCGGTGCCGCTGCACTGGCAAAGAAAGAGGGCTTTGACGTATTCGTGTCGGATATGTCGAAAATAGCCCCTCGCTATAAACAGATGCTCGACGAGCGTCATATTGAATGGGAGGAGGGTCAGCATACTGAGTCCCTCATCCTCAATGCCGATGAGATTATCAAGAGTCCTGGTATTCCCGAAACGGCACCTATGGTGCTTAAGGCCAAGGAGCAGGGCATCGGTATCATCAGCGAGATAGAGTTTGCAGGTCGTTATACCGACTCGAAGATGATCTGTATTACAGGTTCTAACGGTAAGACGACGACGACTTCGCTTATCTACCATATATTCAAGAAGGCTGGCTACGATGCTGGTCTGGCTGGCAATATCGGCAATTCACTGGCTTTGCAGGTGGCCGAGTCTCCTCATGCCTACTATATCATCGAGTTGTCTTCGTTCCAACTTGACAATATGTACGACTTCCGTGCCAATATTGCTATCTTGCTGAATATCACGCCCGATCATTTGGATCGTTATAACTTCGAGATGCAGAATTATGTGGATGCCAAGATGCGTATCATTCAAAACCAGACGCCACAAGATGCATTCATCTACTGGAATGATGATCCTATCATCAAGCGCGAACTGAAGAAGTATGACATCAAGGCCATCCAGTATCCTTTTTCGGAACTGAAGGAGAAAGGCTCCATTGGCTATATCGAGGAGGGACAGTACACGATCGAACAGCCTGAGCCTTTCAACATGGAGCAGGAGGCCCTGAGCCTGACAGGCCGTCACAATATCTATAATTCACTGGCTGCAGGTATCGCCGGTAATGTTGCAGGCATCAAAAAGGAAGTCATCCGAGAGAGTCTGAGTGATTTCCCTGGTGTGGAACATCGATTGGAGAAAGTGGCCACGGTGCGTGGCGTCCAATATGTCAACGACTCAAAGGCTACTAACGTGGATGCCTGCTGGTATGCCCTCGACTCCATGAAGACCCGTGTGGTGCTCATTGTTGGTGGTAAGGACAAAGGCAACGACTATGAGCCAATCAAGCCTCTGATTCGTGAGAAGTGCTCGGCATTGGTCTACCTGGGGGCTGATAATCAGAAGTTGCACGATAACTTTGACGGTTTGGGAATCCCTGTTCGTGACACCCATTCAATGCGTGAGTGCGTGGAAGCCTGCTATGCCCTGGCTCAGCCGGGTGAGACGGTGCTGCTGTCTCCCTGTTGCGCATCGTTCGACTTGTTTAAGAATATGGAAGACCGTGGCGAGCAATTTAAGGAACTGGTAAGAAATCTTTAAGAGTGAATGGAAAAGAAAATTGGCAATCTCTTCAAGGGTGACAAAGGCATCTGGACGGTGTTCCTCTTCCTTTGTCTGATCAGCATCATCGAGGTCTTTTCGGCTTCGAGTACGCTGACCTATAAGACCCATAACTATATGGGGCCCTTGATTTATCATACGACCATGATACTGGTGGGCCTTGTGGTTGTCATCATTACGTTGAACATTCCCTGCCGCTACTTTAAGTTGATGACACCTATCATGCTGATTATCACTTATGCCACCTTGTTGTGGGTGCTTGTCGGTGGTGAGAGCATCAATGGTGCCAACCGCGTCATACAGTTGCCAGGTTTCACCTTCCAGCCCTCCGAGATTGCCAAGGGTACGATGGTGTTGGCAACGGCTCAGGTGCTCAGCGCTATGCAGCGTGAAGACGGTAATGGTGCTGACCCGCTGGCCATGAAATATGTGTTGTTCCTGGTGGTGCCCGCAGTGGTGCTTATCGGAATGGAGAACCTTTCTACGGCACTATTGCTCTTCGGCGTGGTGTTTATCATGATGTTCATTGGTCGTATACCCATGAAGCAGATGGGCAAGTTGACAGGTGTTTGCGTCTTGTTGGCAGCCCTTTTCCTTGTACTTGTGTTCTCAGTGGCTAAACTCGACAAGGAGGGCCAGCAACTGGAACAGGCCCAGGCTACGGGTGTGGAAATGGCCAAGCCCGATAAGGAAGACCGCTCGATGTGGGACAAGTTCACCCATCGTTTCTGGACATGGAAGAACCGTATTGCCGGTAAGGAAAAGAAGGCTGTGTCAGCAGAGGAATACAAGGTTACGGATAAGAATTTCCAGGTGACCCATGCCAACTTGGCGATAGCCTCGTCGGGCATTATTGGCAAAGGACCTGGTAATTCGCTGGAACGCGACTATCTGCCACAGGCTTTCTCTGATTTTATCTTTGCCATTATCATTGAGGAGATGGGACTCATCGGGGCCATTGCTGTGGTGTTCCTTTATGTCATCCTGCTGTTCCGTGGTGCACGCATCGCCGGACGCTGCGAGAATAATTTCCCTGCATTCCTCGTCATGGGCCTCGTCTTGCTGTTGGTCATCCAGGCTGCCATCAATATGTGTGTGGCTGTCGACTTCGGCATTGTGACAGGCCAGCCTCTCCCCTTGATCTCCAAGGGTGGAACCTCTACCATCGTCAATTGTGCCTATATCGGTGTGATCCTAAGCGTTAGTCGAAGTGCCAAGCGCAAGGATGCGACTGCCTAACCTAAAACCTAAGAAGAAATGAAAGAAGAGTTGCGAGTTATCATCAGTGGAGGTGGCACGGGAGGCCATATCTTCCCCGCTGTCTCAATAGCCAATGCTATCCGTGAGTTGCGTCCTGACGCCAAGATCCTGTTTGTTGGTGCCGAGGGTCGTATGGAGATGCAGCGTGTGCCCCAGGCTGGTTATGATATCAAGGGACTGCCCATTCGCGGATTCTTCCGTCCTTTGTGGAAGCCTGCCAATATAGGTGTAGCCATTGACTATCTGAAGAGTAAGCGTATGGCTAAGAAGATACTCCGCGAGTTCAGACCCCAGGTGGCCGTTGGCGTAGGTGGCTATGCCAGTAGTGCTGCATTGGGCGCAGCCAATAGCCTGGGCATTCCCACGCTGATTCAGGAACAGAATAGTTATGCCGGTCTGGCCAATAAGAATCTGGCCAAGCAGGCATCCAAGATATGTGTTGCCTATGAAGGCATGGAACGCTTCTTCCCGAAGGAGAAGATTATGATGACTGGCAACCCTGTACGTCAGGCCCTGCTCCAGTCGAAGGTGACTCGTGATGAGGCCCTAGCCAGTTTTGGTTTGTCACCTGACAGAAAGACCGTCCTGCTGGTGGGTGGTAGCCTGGGTGCACGTACCATCAATGAGAGTGTCATGCAGCATTTGGAGGAAATAGAGCGTTCTGGATTACAGTTCATCTGGCAGACGGGCAAATACTACAGCGAGCAGATTGCCGCAGACTTGAAGCAGAAAGGCCAGCCGAAGAATCTGGTGGTCTGTGACTTTATCGCGGATATGGCAGCCGCCTATCGTGCTGCCGACCTTGTCATCAGCCGTGCCGGAGCCAGCAGCATCTCTGAGTTCTGCCTTATCGGCAAGCCAGTCATCCTGGTGCCCAGTCCCAATGTGGCCGAGGATCATCAGACGAAGAACGCCATGGCACTGGTCAACCGCAATGCCGCTCTCTACGTGAAGGATGCCGAGGCCAAAGAGCAACTTATCCCCTTGGCTATCAAGACCGTGGGAGATGATGCCAAGTTGAAGTCGTTGAGCGAGAACGTGCTGGCGATGGGTCTGCCCGACTCAGCGCGTATCATAGCCGAGGAAGTGTTGAAATTAGCAAAAGTATAAGATATGTCAATGGAAGCAAAGAATATAAGAGCCGTCTATTTCATCGGTGCCGGAGGCATCGGTATGAGCGCATTGGTGCGTTATTTCAATCATCGCGGGCTTATTGTGGCAGGTTACGACAAGACCCCTTCTGAACTGACCCGTTGTCTGGAGAAGGAGGGCGTTCTGATTCACTATGAAGAGGATGTTGACCAGATTCCACAGGCCTGCAAGGACAAGGACCACTGTCTGGTGGTCTATACGCCTGCTATCCCAGCAGATCATAAGGAACTGCAGTATTTTCGTGAACACGGTTTTGAGATCCAGAAGCGTGCCCAGGTGCTTGGTACGCTGACCCGACAGATGAAGGGCTTGTGTGTGGCTGGCACCCATGGCAAGACTACCACATCGAGCATGTGTGCCCACATCATGCATCAGAGTCACCTCGACTGCAACGCTTTCCTGGGAGGCATCACCAAGAACTATGGTACCAACTATATTGTGTCCGACTCAGAATACGTGGTTATCGAAGCCGACGAGTTTGACCGCTCCTTCCACTGGCTCTCTCCGTGGATGACGGTCATTACCTCTACTGACCCAGACCACTTGGATATCTATGGTACCAAAGAGGCCTACTTGGAGAGTTTCCGTCATTATACGGAACTCATTCAGCAGGGTGGTGCCCTCATTATCCATCGTGACCTGGAAATGAAAGACCATCTGCAGGAGGGCGTACGTCGCTATGACTATGCGCTCAGCGAAGGCGACTTCCATGCTGAGAACATCAAGATAGAGAACGGCGAGATTACTTTCGACTTTATCTCGCCCATCGAGAACGTGCCTCATGTAGAGTTGGGACAGCCCATTCCCATCAACATCGAGAATGGTATTGCTGCGATGGCTATGGCCCAACTCAATGGCTGTACTGCCGACGAACTGCGCAACGGCATGAAGACCTATGGTGGCGTAGACCGTCGTTTCGACTTTAAGATCAAGACCCCCGAACTGGTGTTCCTCAGCGATTATGCCCACCATCCGAAGGAGATCTACCAGAGTGCGCGCAGTATTCGCCAACTCTATCAGAATCGTCATATCACAGCCATCTTCCAGCCCCACCTCTACACCCGTACCCGCGATTTCTATGAGGACTTCGCTGATGCGCTGAGCCAGTTGGACGAGGTTATCCTGACGGAGATCTATCCTGCCCGCGAACAACCCATCGAGGGTGTGACCTCTCAACTGATCTATGACCGCCTGGCTCCAGGCGTAGAGAAACAGATGATCAGCAAGGACGAGGTGCTCCCCTTGATCAAGAGCCGCTCGTTCGATGTGCTCATCGTGCTGGGTGCAGGCGACTTGGACAATCAGGTTCCTCAGATGGCAGAGATACTAAAGGAAAAGAAATAAACACTTATCACAGACGAACCGAATGAATTGGAAGACGATACTCACCACTGTATGCACCCTGGCTATGGTTGTCTATCTGGTGTTTGCCTTCGTGGCATTGTCCAAGCCAGCCGAGGATAAGGTGTGCAGGGAACTGCGCGTCGGCATCGAGGAGTCGTCGGTGGGCGGATTCCTCAGTCCTTCGGAAATACGCACGATGTTGACTGCTGACAACCTCAGTCCTGTGGGCCGTGCGCTGGACAATGTCGATCTGGGAAAGATTGAGCGGGCATTGGAGGCTAAGGAACTCATCGAGAAGGCAGAGTGCTATACGATGCTCGACAGTATTGTCATGGTCGAGGTGAAGCAGCGCATACCAGTGGTTCATGTGATCAACAGCGTGGGTGAGAACTACTATGTTGACACCCATGGCCTTCCGATGCCAGCCAGTATCTACACACGCGATTTGCTGGTGGCTACGGGAAATATCAGCCGTTCCTATGCCAAGAACGCGCTGGCTCCGATGGCCAATAAGATACAGGCTGACCCCTTCTGGCGCAGCGAGATTGTGCAGTTGAACATTCTGCATGACGGCTCTGTTGAACTGATACCCCGTGTGGGCAACCATGTGGTCTATCTGGGCCAGCCCACGGGTATTAGCAAGAAACTGGAACGCCTGCGAAAGTTCTATCTCTATGGCCTGAACGTGGCAGGATGGAACAAATACTCACGGGTAAGTGTTGAGTTTGACAATCAGATAATTTGCAAACGGAATAAAAAATAGGATATATGGCAGAAGTAAAAGATTTTATCGTAGCGATTGAACTCGGTTCATCGAAGGTGACGGGTATTGCAGGACAGAAGAAGCCGGATGGCAGCATCAGCGTGCTGGCACTGGTAAAGGAAAACTCGTCTTCGTTCATCCGCAAGGGTGTGGTGTATAACATTGACAAGACGGCCCAGTGTTTGACAAGCATCGTCAAGAAACTGGAGACACAGATGAAGGCCCGTATCACGCAGGTCTTCGTGGGTGTTGGCGGACAGTCCATCCGTAGTGTCAAGAATACTGTTGTGAAAGACCTGCCTGCTGATAGCATTATCACGCAGGAGATGGTTGTGGAACTGATGGATGCTAACTGGAACCTGGATTATCCTGATCAGAAGATTCTTGATGTGGCTGAGCAGGAGTATCGTGTCGATTCACAACTGCAGATGGATCCTGTCGGCATTCGTGCTGCGCGCTTGGAGGGCAATTTCCTCAATATCCTCGAACGTACGAGTTTCTTCCAGAACCTCAACAAGTGCTTCGAGACAGCCAATATCAAGGTGGCCGACATGTACCTGGCTCCCCTGGCGCTGGCCAATGCCGTGCTGACGGAGGCAGAGAAACGCTCTGGCTGTGCATTGATCGACATAGGTGCCGATACCACGACGGTGACTGTGTTCTGGAAGAATGTGCTTCGCCATCTGGCCGTCATCCCCTTGGGCTCAAACAATGTGACCAAGGACATTGCCTCTTTGCAGATGGAAGAGAGCGAGGCCGAGCAGATGAAGTTGAAGTATGCGTCGGCCTATACGGACAACAACGATATCGATCCTAACCTGAAGTACTCCATCGACACGGAGCGTCAGGTGGAGAGCCGCAAGTTCATCGAGATTGTCGAGGGACGCATGGAGGAGATTATCGAGAATGTGCGCTATCAGATTCCTGCCGACTATTATGACAAGTTGCTGGGCGGCCTGATTATTACCGGCGGCGGTTCGAACATGAAGAATATCGAGCAGGCTTTCATCTCGCATACGCATATCGACAAGGTGCGTGTGGCTAAGTTTGTCAATACTACGATCAACTCGAGCAACGAGCAGGTGAAGGCACGCAACGGCATGCTCAACACCGTGCTGGGTCTGCTGGCAAAGGGCGACATCAACTGTGCAGGCAATACCATTGATCCTGGCAACCTCTTTGGCGATGAGGAGCAGACCGCGTCGCAGACTCCTGACCGCAAGCCGCGTCAGGCCTACGAGAAGGAGACGGGCACCATCCGCACGGCTCAGGAAGAGGAATTGGCTGCTGAGGCCCAGCGTCGTCAGAAGGAAGAGGAGGAGCGTCTGCGCCAGGAGCAGGAGCGCCTGATTCGTGAAGAGGAGGCCCGCCGTGCCGAAGAGGAGCGTCAGCGTAAGCGCGAGAACAGTTGGTTTAACAAACTGAAGAAGAAACTCATCAAGGTTGGCAGTGATATGGTCAGCGAAGAGTAAACATCAATCGATAACGTAAAAAACGAAAAGAATATGTTGGACAATAACGAAATACTAGACTTCGGCGTACCCGAAGAGCACCACAGCATCATCAAGGTCATCGGCGTGGGCGGTGGCGGCGGCAATGCCGTGAACCATATGTACAGGGAAGGTATCCACGATGTGACCTTCGTAGTGTGCAACACAGATAATCAGGCCCTCAACGATTCGCCTGTGCCCATCAAACTCCAGTTGGGCAGCGAGGGACTTGGTGCTGGCAACCGTCCGGCCAAGGCCCGTGCAGCAGCCGAGGAGAGCATCGACGACATCAAGCGGATGTTCAACGACGGTACCCGCATGGCTTTCATCACAGCAGGCATGGGCGGTGGTACTGGCACAGGAGCAGCACCCGTCATTGCCCGTGTGTCAAAGGATATGGGCATCCTGACGGTGGGCATTGTCACCATCCCCTTCCGTTTCGAGGGTAACAAGAAGATTGACCAGGCCCTCGACGGTGTGGAGGAGATGGGTAAGCATGTCGATGCCCTGCTCGTGATCAACAACGAGCGCCTGCGTGAGATCTATCCTGACCTCTCCTTCCTCGACGCCTTCGGCAAGGCTGACGACACCCTCAGCGTGGCAGCAAAGTCCATCGCTGAGATCATCACCCTCCATGGTACGATGAACCTCGACTTCAACGATGTGAAGACCGTGCTTCAGGATGGTGGCGTAGCCATCATGTCCACTGGCTATGGCGAGGGCGAGGATCGTGTGAAGAAGGCTATCGAGGATGCTCTCAATTCGCCTCTGCTCAACGACAACGATATCTTCAACTCGAAGAAGATCCTGCTCAATATCTCATTCTCGCATCAGAAGGAGTCGAAGGACAACTTTATGATGGAGGAGATGAACTACGTCCACGAGTTCATGGACAAGTTCGGCGACTTCGAGATCAAGTGGGGTGTCGCCATCGACCCCGAACTTGGCAAGAAGGTCAAGGTCACCATCCTGGCTACAGGCTTCGGCATGCAGAACGTCGATGGTATGGAGGAGCGCATGGCTATGCAGCAGACCCGCGAGGAGCAGAACCGTCTGGCCGAGGAGCAGGAGCGTGCTGCCAAGCGTGAGGAGCGTCGTGGCCATTACTACGGCGAAGGCGATACCGCCAAGCGCTATAAGCGTCGTCCCAACATCTACATCTTCAGCCCTGAGGATCTCGACAACGACGATGTCATCTCGGCTGTTGAGTCGACGCCCACCTATAAGCGCACCCGTGAGATACTCTCTAGCATCGGTGGACAGAACGTGCCCGCTGAACCTCAGCATCAGGATACCACCGACACCCAGCAGGGAGTCATCAGTTTCGTGTAGGACAGGAGACCATAACCCTCCGCCAGACGCTCTGTTTGGGAGGGTATTCTATAAATAATGGCTGAGAGATTTGGCCATTATTTTTTTTTTGCGTACTTTTGCATCATCAATTTGAAAAAGGGGTACTACTATGCAAATTAACAGCCATCTTTCCCGTCTGGTTTTCGATGTGGCAGCCCGCTTTGGTGATCGTGAGGCGCTCATCTACAAGAACTATGGAGGCAAGCAGTGGAAGTCGTGCTCGTGGAACCAGTTCGCAGGCATTGTCCGTCAGGTGTCCAATGCCATGTTGGCCATGGGCGTTCAGGTGCAGGAGAACGTAGGCATCTTCTCGCAGAACTCGGTGCAGTATCTGTTTACCGACTTCGGCGCGTGGGGCATCCGTGCCGTCACCATCCCCTTCTATGCCACCAGTAGTGAGCAGCAGATCCAGTTCATGATTGGCGATGCTAATATCCGTTTCCTCTTCGTGGGCGAGCAGGATCAGTATGAGAAGGCCCGCCGTGTGTTCCCCACCTGTCAGTCGCTGGAGCGCATCATCGTTTTCGACCCA
>Ga0310695_10000746_pt1 | contig 80352 bp, 67 predicted proteins | sample RumenRJG_04DNA_FD_203882 | JGI IMG/M metagenome (GOLD analysis project Ga0310695, IMG submission 203882) | Bovine rumen microbial communities from Lethbridge, Alberta, Canada - RJG_04 (v2) (version 2) | ecosystem: Host-associated > Mammals > Digestive system > Stomach > Rumen | place: Canada...
CACCAAAAGTGCACCCTGACAATAAAGCTACGCTAGTTAATGTTAGCAAAAAGCATTTCAATCTTCTCATATAAATTCTCCGTTTTTATATTTCCTATTAGAAATATTACTAGAGAGAGAGAGAGAGCAAGCACTCTTATTGGTTGAGTGCTAAAGCACTCAATTAAAAACAAAAAACCTACCATTTTCAAAATGATAGGTTGTTACTTTAGTTTTATGAGTTTTGATATGTACTTATTGAGATACGTATGTCTTACACTTTAAATAACTTATCTTATGTGCAGCGTTGTTAATATGAAAAGCATCCGCTAGGCGAGTGCATACATTTTTTGGTTCTATAGAATCTAAAGCCGGGCATCGTTAAACATTAATCATCTGTTTTGTAAAAAGTTGATCCGCCGTCATTCGTTTTCCATTTTCCACCATTGTCGTCAGTATAATTGTCGCCACCAACATATGTTATTTCTGTTCCGTTATCCAATATATATTTATTTCCTAAATCGCTTGTATATGCATCTAAAATTGGTCCTACAAATCTTGCTAATAATAGGGTTAGTGTAGTTCCAATGACCACTTCTATGATTATAACAATGTATAACGACAAGAAATTAGCCAATATGACGGCAACAAAAGACAAAATAGGAGCGAGGTCCAACATTCTTATAAAAGCAACTAGAGATAATCTTTTTACACCAAAAATAATATAAGCAATAACAACAATAACGGACATGATGATTGAACTCAACAAAGCTATATGCATAGTTTTCCAATCGCCATTGAAGCGAGGCGCATTATTTTGGAGAGTAAAATAGAAGATAAAGTAAATTGTAGCAATTAAGAAAATTGAAACTATAGGAGCTGCAAACTTCCAAAACTTTTCTATTCTTTTTGTTGGATTGAAAGCAACAAAAGTAAACGCAGATACGCTAACAGCCATCAATGTATAACCAACCCAACACATCAAAGACAAAACAGACGGATCAAAATATACAACATTTGAGACTATCGAACAAAGTATACCAATTACAAAATAAACGATTGAAACTTTGATGATAGACTTGCTAACTTCTTTTTCGGGTGGATAATAAATATCAGCTTTAATCATTGTAATCAAGGTAACAATGAAATAGATAAGTCCAACAATATAACCTATGAAAAAAAATCCACATATCAAGCCAGGAATAAAATACCATCTTTTTAACTTGCCTTTTCTGTCTGAAACTACTACCAATATGAAAGAAAATATATTCAAAAAAAATAAAAGCACTGCCGAAATTGTAGAACCCCAAAGTAATGAATTAATAAATTGTTCTGGTGATGATACTTTAATAATTATTCCTGCGTTAATTAAATCATTAATGAACTTTTCTTTATCAGACAAAAACACAATCAAAAAATAAAGGCTTGCTCCAAAAGTAGCTAAAGCAAAAATTGATGTAATAATAGACAAAATTTTGAATCCTTTATAGTTCATTTCTCTCTTCCTACTATATGAACAAAGTAAAATTTCATACAATCCTCTAAAGCATAAAATTAATTTATGATAATTTAAGTGTTAATGCTGGACGGACACCGTATGCGGAGCTGCTGACACCACTAATTTCGCTATAACTGAGACTACCATCATGACGGATGAACCAAGCGTCCCTAGAGTTGTTGTTGTAGTAGTCGTAGTCAGCAGGCGAGCGAGTCCAATAATAGCCATTATACATGTAAGATGAGTTTGTAGAATACTTGGCACCTCTTGCTCTAGCGTAGTCAGTAACTTTGCAGATTCTACTTTCATTGTTTGCTAAACCATAATTATAAGGCCAAGTGTCAGCATAGTCTCTATAGCATGGTAAAAAGACTTTGTCTTCAGTGTTTTCACAAGTAAACGTATCTTGATATCTATGAGTGGTAGAAGGGTCATTTTTAACAGTTGTTGTTTTGATATTGCTATTTCCTAATGCAAATGCAATATTATAGAAATCAGCGTTTAACCATTCACGAATATCACTATACTTGTAGTTGTTTTCATAAACAGTTTTGCCGTCGATTGTTCTTATGGATTTTTTACTGTAGCAATGTGCATCTAATAAAACAGATGAAAGAATATAATACTCACCATCACTATTGCTTAAGACATTCCAAACAATAGGCTCACATTTAAACCAATATGTTGTTCCTTTTGAGATAAGTGTACCATTATCAAATTCATAACTTGAGTTATATGGGTTCGCACTTATTCTTGCGTAATAATCATCTTCATAACGATACCAGCCATTTGATTCGGGTGTTATTAACGAATTAAGAGCAGAAACTAACGTTGGATCATCAACATTCTTTTGCGGATATAAACCATAAGTAATTGATTTTCCATCACTCGATAATACTGGGATAACACCATGATTGGCATTCCACTCTTCTGATTTTGTAAGGAAATGAGCAACTAATGAATAATCATTTGTAGGCATTGAAAATGTGTATGTAAAATCATCACTAACTTTAGTTGATTCGTTATACCAACCTTTAAAGACACAACCATCAACTGGAGTAGCTACTACTGTAATTGATTCATCAGAATAACCACTGCCCGATTTAATAGCGACTGTACCTTTGGATGTATCTTCGCTAGTCACAGAGAGGTTATTTAGGTTTGCTGACCATCTAGCTTCAACGTTAATAGTGCCGGTACTACCAACAGAAATTCCTGTGATTGATTCATTATTAATAAACCAACCTGTAAAGGTATAACCTGTTTTTTTTGGAGAAGCGAAAGTTACACTATCTTCGACAGTATAGGAACGGGGGTTGGATGAATTATTAGTTCCACCATTTAATTCGTAATTGATTGAATATTTAATAACGGTCCAATGAGCAACAAATGTTTTATTGCTTGTATAAATCCAAGTTCCCGTACTATTTACTTTTGTTGAACCATCATACCAACCATCAAATGTATAACCAAGTCTTGTTGATTCTGGTAATGAATAATTATGATTATATTGGACACTGATTGTTGTTTGAGAAACAGAACCGCCATCCGGATTTAAAGTTACCGTAAATGTGTCTCCATCGTTCCAATAAGCTGTCAAAGTAATGTTTCCAGTTTGTCCAGGTGATATTGAATTAATCTGATTGCCATCATCATCAAACCATCCAATGAATGTATATCCTGTTTTTGTTGCTTTATCAAAAATAATGTTAGATTCAATTGTATAATCTATTGGATTAAGTGTTGAATTAACTCCATCATTTAAATTATATTCTATAGAATATACAGTAGGAGACCATCTAGCAAATAAAGTAATGTCTCCAGAACTGCCTTGATTTATAGAACTAATCTTATTTGAAAAACTACTAGTATCATACCAACCTAAAAAGTCATAGCCTGTTTTAGTTGGACTTTCTAACATTATATTTTCGCTTTCGATTGAATACGCATTCGGATTGGAAGGGTTGTTAATTCCACCAAAGGTTTCATAATTAATTGAATATGCGTGCGTAGTCCAGATGGCTTCTAAAGTTATATTACAAGTCAATTCAATATCAATTTCGAAAACATAATCTTCATTATATTTCCATCCGATAAAATCGTATCCATTTTTAGTTGGACTGTATAGTGTCAATTCAACTGAATTTCTAGAAAATTTTTCAGGATTTAGAGGATTATTGGCTCCACCGTTCAATATGTAATTAATCGAATAAATATAACAAGATTGAACATACCCACAATAACATGAACTATGTTCTTCTCCGATTGATGTTTTAGTTGGTTCAACATCAACAATCCAAACATCAAACGTATGTTCTTTATATTCGGAAATAGTGTCATCAAAACAAGTTGAATTATGCCAATGGTGTGTTTCGTTATATGTCCAAGAATCAGAATAAGAGTGAGTATGAGGTAACGCTTCAATTGTTTCACTCTCAAAATAGTCACACTTATTACATTTTCTGGTTTTTAAACCTTCTATTTCATCTCTTGGTTCTTTTTTAACAACCCAGTCACCGAATTCATGAGCTTCGTAATTTTGTTTTTCTGAAATACCACATGTCGACTCATGCCAGTGATGAGTTTCATCATAAGACCATTCTTCTGAATATTCGTGTACATGTTCTAAAACTGGAATATCTTTTTCTTCAATGTAATGACATTTATTACATTCCCTCTGTTCCTTTCCAACTTTATATTCAGTTGGATTTAATACAGTGTACCAATCACCAAAAGAGTGATTTTCTTTGTCAGAAATCAAATTATGTTCACATGTTGAGTCGTGCCAATGATATAAATCATCAGCGGACCAATCTGTTGAATACGTATGTGTGTGTTCTTCGTTATTAGCAATCTGAGTGTCACTTAATTGAAGGCCCCTAGTATCTGAAAGCGCTTTAACATTATTAGTAGAACAACTAACAAGTACGGTCGTGAGAATAATAGAGAAAATTAACTTTTTGTTTTTCATTTAAATCACCTTACCTTTCAATTGTTCCTTGAACACTAAGAAGAGTCATCGATGGACTACTATAAGTTGAAGCTGAATATTGGGTTGTAGTAAAGGAATTGCTGCTCTTTCCTTCCGAGATTCCAGCACTGAAATTGATTTCTTGCATCCAAGTGCCACCATAATAAATGTAAAATTGTAAATAGACGTATTTTGTAACAACCCATCTATCTTTCAACTGAATATTCATAGAAATTGAATATGTGTTATATATAGAATCACTTGTTAATCTTTTAATGGTATAGCTGTATGTTAAGTAGCTACTGTAGTTGCTCTTTGTTAAAGTAACAGATTCGGAAGTGACGGTAATTTTACAAGTTTTAGTACCACAAACACTACTTGATGCAGTAATTGTTGCAGTGCCTACAGCATTTGCGGTAACTACGCCATTGCTCGAAACTGACGCGACGCTTGTGTTAGAAGATGTCCAAATAACTGATGAAGGTCTACTACAGCTGTTTAATAATGTATATCTATCATTACGATACAATGTTTTAGATGTTGCATTTAATGTTAAGAAGTGAGAGTCGACAGCAAAGTTGACTTGACTATTCTTGCCAGATGGTAATTCAGCAGTAATGGTTACATTCCCTTTTTCATTTACTGTTACTCTTCCAAGTTCATCAATAGCAGCAACACTTTCATCAGATGATGTCCATTTAATTGCACTAGAATCATTTCTACTGTTTTTTATTACTATTACATTAAAGTTATCGCCAGGATAATAAACATTAGAAGGAATTTCAATTTCAATTTCATCTTCTATAACTTTTAGATAAGCTGAAGCAAATTCTCCAGAATCTGCTATTGCTAATACAACAAATTCACCAGCGCCATAAGATGCCATTTTTCCTTTGGAATTAATAGTCAACAAATCTTCATCTGAAACCATCCAATCAACATCACTTATCGGAGAAGAATCGTCTATATAAAATCTATATAACTCTTGTTCGAAAATAGATGCTGAGTTCTCAGTAAGGATAACGTTTGTTGAATTGCCAATACTATAGGTATCTCTGGCAAGTTCTTCTCCACCAACCGAACACATCACAACCAAATCAAATGATCCTGGTTCATTATCAGTAGGAGCGACAATATTTTCTATACGCTTCTCACCAGCACAATGTTCTAATAATTCTTTAAATTCTTTTGTGGAATAATCACATCTATCACATTCGACATAGTCATCATAGCCAGGTTCTAAACACGTTGAATCTTTTCCGTGATGATGAATTAGGTGATGCCCCAATTTATTTGTGACAACGTGTTGTTCTTCAATCTTTTCATTACAAACACCACAATATGTGACTAAGTCATAAGAACCATCAGTTATACATGTTGGTTCTACAATATTCTTTTTGATATCAAAAAGTTCTTTATGCCCAGAATGGTTAATTAAAATTGTTTCGCGTGAAACTTCAACATTATCATCCTTACAATATGTGACTAAGTCATAAGAACCATCGACTGTGCATGTTGCTTCTATCCTATTTTCTTCTTTTGTTTCAAGATGAAGGTGTCCTGTAGCAGGTATTGAGACAGTTTCACGCGACACTTCCACTCCGTCATCTGTACAATATGTAACTAGTTCATAAGAACCATCAGTTGTACACGTTGCTTCTATCCTATTTTCTTCTTTAATTGCAAGATGCAAGTGTCCAGTAGCTGGTATTTTTTCAAATGTCGAATAGTTACATCTAGTACAAGTCTCATATTCATACCAACCATCTTCAGTACATGTTGGTTCTTTGCCATCGTGTAAAACAACATCGTGTCCAAGAGGTTCTAAAGATTCATGTTTTCTAGATAACTCTTCAGAACATTCAGAGCAATAAACAACAAGGTCATACGAGCCATAATCCAAGCAAGTTGGCTCAATCAAATTTTCAATAACCGCGTCATCTGGTTTGTGCGTGTGATCCAACTTTTCTATAGTTTCAGTTAAAACATAATCACATTTATTACATTCTTTATGTTTTTGACCAGCATGATATTCAGTAGCCTCAATATCAATAATCCAATTGCCTAAAGTATGTTCTTCTTTGTCCTTAATTTCAGATTTATGTTCGCAAGTTGCAACATGCCAGTGGTATTGCTCATCATAAGACCACGAATTACTATATGTATGAACGTGACCAAATGAAATTTGAGAACAGCTACAACCAGCAAGAGACATAGATGCTAATACGCTAATGATAATCTTGTTATAAGTCTTCATATTTTCTCCTTTTTATTCACTAAAGAAAAATGTCATATATCTTTAAAATAGTCTGTCTCCAGCATGTGTTTAAAAATATGCCGTTAAGTCAAAAGATTATTTTATTAGATATCTTTGATATCATTTTAGAGAGAGAGAAAGAGAGATTCAAGCACTCGCACATGTAGAGTGCTAGTTGTTTCTTTGAAACAAATAAAAAAATAAACCCACCACTTTTTTGAAATGGTGAGTTGTTTACTGGTTTTATATACTTGCTTGTTAGTTTTGATATTTAGTTGTTAAGTTACACTTTAAGTAACCACAATTAGTTAAAGTGTTATTTATTAAGAAATTTAGCAAATCTTTTCTTGGCGTTTTCACAATACTTATAAGTAAATGTATCTTTGACGAGCAACGATAAACCGAAATCAGCAAACGCCATTATCATTTCGTAGTCTTCTTGCTGCTTTGCAATTTTAATACATGTTTCTAAAGTCACTATTTGCGCATTCATCAATTCTTCTGGACACATTTTCAAAATGACAAAATCGGAAAGGCACAATACTTCGAGTAGATACTGATTCGCTTTTAATTTATATAAATCTCTTACGAATTCTTGTATCGCGAAGTGCTCCCTTGATGCATGCTCAGGGTGCTCAAGACAGTAATCTTCATAAGCATATAAAATGTTTCTAACATCTTCTATGTCAATTACTTCTCCTGTTTCCATAAATATTTCATGAACCATTTCTATCAAATTTAATGGACGTGTTGTGGTTGTGAACTGTTCTGAAGAATTAATGGATTTACTTTGAATCTTATTCATTAAAGAATACCAGGTAGGCTTTGAAACTTTAGAAAGAAGCATAATCTCCTTAGCTTCGTTAAAAAGATCAATTTTTGAATAATGAATGAAACAATCATCTTTAGCCCTAGGGAATTCTTGCTCTGTTATTCTTTTTAAATATTCCTCTTTAATAAATTTCATAAATTTAAAATCCTTATGTAATAACTTCGATAATATAATCTCTATCCAACCAGAAACAATATTTTGTGTACTGAGTCAATCCAGTAACTTTATCAGGCGTAGGTAATGGTAGACCCTTAGTCATATTCCTTACTGATTTTTGGTCATGTGGTCTAACATGACAAACTCCATTCACGGAAGATCCAGGGAAGTTTGTAAGGTATTTGCTTCCAGTATCATATTTGACTATGTCGCCTTTTCGAATAACACGAACAGTCTCTTCAAATATCGGTTTTACGTATTTTTCTATATCCTCAAAAGGCATGTTCCAGAATTTGATTTTATTAAAATAAAATATCCCTGCTTTTCTTTTGAATACTACGAACATGAATTTAGTGGACGATAATTTTTCATTGATTTCAGCCGTTTCCCACTCTTCGTTGACTATTTCTTCGTACTTAAAGTATGGGAAGGACATATGTTGTTCGATATGACCATCTTCTTCCACTCTTACTGTTTTTAATTCAATACCAGCTTTTTTGAATTCTTCTGTCTTATTAATAACACCTTTAATTCCAAGCATCTTTCCAACAAGGATGTTGAATTTAGATTTAGCATTTTCGTTAACACCAAACATTGAGAAAAGTTCATTTTCGCTTTTGCCGTAATATGGTCTAAGTCTTTCCTCGACTAATTCTTCAAATGTTTTAATGGCCAATTCTTCATAGTTAAATATTGCTTCCAGTTTTTCTTTATTAAATAAAGTATCTACTACTGTATTCATATAAGAAGCTTTGAGAGAATACGCTCTTTGTTTGGCTTTAATGTTAGAAAATGGTTGTTCTCTTAAATCGCCACCATGTCCTGCGCCTTTAGGAGCGGCACCAAGATACAAAGTATCAGCTTCAGAAAGAGTATGCGCTAAACCGCTAGTAATTTTGTTATGGATAAACTCCCAGTCTTTTTTAATAATCTCTAAATCTTTTGGAGCAAATTCGTGAAGAAAAGCTTCCAAGAATCTAAAATCGAAATCGTTTCTTTCATATTCATATAAATAGAAAATGAGTAGGATTAATCTATTTTTTAACCAGAATGAACTATGTTCAAAATCAACTGTAGCCTCATCCATGTAATTAATGATATTAAGTACTAACCTTTCTTTCATGGTTAGTTTGTTTTTATTTTTCTTAAGGCCAGTTACTTTTAGTTCCACTCCTAAATTTGCAAAATCAGCTTCGTGGTTAGAGTTGATTGGATAGTGAAAAACACCTTCTTCCACTACTTGACCAATAACGCCTTTATTATTCTTACTTAGAGGACGATTATTAACATTAAATTCAGAAACACGATGGCCAACAGCCTTTCGTGCCTGTTCCATAATCTCATCTATAGAGTTATATAAATCAGCCATAAAAATAGTCTACCAAAGTTAATCGTACTTTTACAGGTTGCATTTACGTGCGTGTATGAAATAAATTATCTAAAGAATTTATTGATCTTGATAAAATTTTCTTGATCCTTTATACTCTTTAGTGTAGAATTCTAGATATGAAAAAGACCGTAATTGAATTATTCGCTGGTGTCGGAGGATTCCGTGTTGGATTAAACAACATCACTTCGATTGACGAAAATGGAAGAGCCATTGAAAATGGACCATTTACTTTTGTGTGGGCTAACCAATGGGAACCATCAACTAAATCTCAACACGCATTCGATTGTTATAACATTCGCTTTCCTCACGCAGTAGATAATTCGAATATTGATATATCAAAGGTAGATAAAAAATCTATTCCAGACCACACTCTTTTATGCGGTGGATTTCCATGTCAAGATTATTCAGTTGCTCATTCCTTAAGCAGTTCACATGGTATTGAAGGCAAAAAAGGTGTTCTTTGGTGGCAAATCAATGACATCTTAACAGCCAAGAAACCAGCTTTTGTTCTTTTAGAAAATGTTGATAGATTAGTCAAATCTCCAGCTAGACAAAGAGGTAGAGATTTTGGCATTATGCTCCGCTGCTTATCCGAGCAAGGATATGCAATGGAATGGAGAATCATTAATGCTGCTGAATATGGTCATCCTCAAAGAAGACGTCGTATTTATATTTTCGCCTATCACAAATCAACGAAATACTATAAAACAATGAAGAAATCATCCCCAGCTGAAATCATCTCTAAAACAGGTGTTTTCGCTAAGGAATTCCCTGTTGAGGAAGTAAATGCTAAAGCAATTAAAGAATTCGACTTCATTAATGGTTATAAAGATTTGGTTGAGGTATCCGATAAGTTCCATGCCACATTTGAAAATGCTGGATACATGATTGGCGATAAGGTTTATACAGTAAAAACAAAAGCAATCGAAACTGCTCCTATTACTTTAGGTGAAATAGCCGAATCTAATGGCGTTGATGCCCACTACTTCTTAAGTGAATCTCAAAGAAAGAAATACGAATATCTTCGTGGTTCAAAGAAAATTCCAAGGGTTGATAAAAATGGACACGAATATGTTTATGCCGAAGGTTCAATGTCTCCTTATGACGAATTATCGCTTCCTGCTAGAACAATGTTAACTTCTGAAGGAACCACTAATAGAAGCACACATATTATTAAGGATCCTAAAGAAGGTAAACTTAGAATCTTAACTCCAGTTGAATGTGAAAGAATAAATCAATTCCCAGATAACTGGACAAATTCTGGAATGCCAGAAAAAAGACGTTACTTCATGATGGGTAACGCCCTAGTGTGTGGAATCATCAAAAAGATTGGCAATCAAATTAATAAAATAATTGAAAAAGAGGATTAATCCTCTTTTTATTTACTCAAATTATCATCAATCCAAAGTAACCATTTTTTAACGGTTTGATACCTTCTATCATAAAGCTCATCGCTGTAATTTGGATACACGTCCTTAATTATATCGATAACTTCTTCTTTTTCTAATTTAACTCCATATACTTTTTCAGTTATATAGACTGTACCGAAAACCTTGTCAGATATAATTAATCGAATCAACTCTATTCTCTGACGAGTTTGTGAAAGATTTCTAATATAGCTTCCTTTCTCGGTGAAGTGTTTCTCTCTATCAATCAATCCTAGATACATAGCAGCAGATAAGTAATACATTACTTGCCTATCCGTGACGTTTTCGAGCACAAAACTTACAAATTGTTTATCAAGAAGCTTTTCTTCGTCTTCAATATTAATCAGTGATATTATTTTTTCAAAATCATCCGCTTGAGGGAATGGTATATCATTTCTTTCCATAAATTAAAACCTCTCGAACAGTCCTTCTTCCACTATTATTTCCACTAATATTTCTATGAACGTTTAAATAGTTGAATTTAAATATATTTTTTGAAAATATTTCATTAACAAAAAGAGTCGAATTATTGCTAACTATAACAATTGCACCTCTCTCTACTAATGATTCACATAATTTTTCTAATCTACGTAAATCGTCTTGAGAAAAGCCTCTGCTCGTATAAGAGGTAAAACCAGAAGGTTCATAGTCATATGGAGGATCCAGATAAACATAATCGCCTTCTCCAGCTGTCCTAACAGCTTCTACAAAATCGCAATTTAATATTTCAATGCCGGGTTTATTTAAATATTTTGAAATAGCGCGAATCTTATCTTCACACACTATATCCGGCTTTCCAGACGTAGTTCTTCCCAAAGGGACATTAAAAAATCCATTCGAATTTACTCTGTAAAGACCATTGAAACATGTCCTGTTCAAGTAAATTATTCTTGCCGCTTTTTTAATTGAAGATAATTTTTTATAAGAGGCGAGTCGATCTAAATTTCTGATTTTGTAATAGTAATCATGTGAATGATTTTTATTATGAATTTTAAGTGCCTTTATTAATTCATCAGGATTATCCCTAATCTGAATGTAGACGTTATATAATTCTGGATTTAAATCGTTTATTGTGGCCTTTTCGCATTCCAATGAAAAAGTTAACGAACCACCTCCAAAGAATGGTTCAAACAATCTGTGATTGTTAAGTTGTTTTAAATCTATAAGTTGAATGATACTTGTGACTAGTTTTCTTTTTCCACCAGCCCATTTTAATACTGGTTCCATTTTATTCAGTTCCAATAAGCCAATCGTAAATTTCCTTTATTCTCTTAAATTCTGTTCTCGTTACTTGCTTGCCATTACTTATTCTTGATTCTGAATAAGTCATGGACTTCAACCATTCGAGTGTTTCTGCTCTATTCTTTTGATCATTAGGATTCACCAAAATGTCTCTCAAGAATAAAGTCCAGTTTGATTTATAGCATGCAATTTTACCAACGTCATCAAAACCAATCATCTCCCAGAACTCAATATCTCTTTCTACACCATTTCGAGAATTTCTAACTTTCAAAGCAGCAATATCTTTGCTAACCCTCAAAGCTAAATCTTCAGGGATAAGTTCGTTTTGCCAGTTATCATTTTCAATAAATTTTTCTTTGACGCAAGATATAATCTTTTGTTTGATTTTAGACACAAATTCAGACGCCTCTGGATTGTAGTCAACACAATATTCATTTATATATTTTTCCAAATCATCATTTGTAAACTCACTATTATTGTGGTTAAAAGCAACTTGAAGGGTTCTCCAGGATGTCTCCTTAGCACTACCACCTTTAGCTGTTTTAATTTCGTTTCTTCTTTCAATTGGTAAATTATTAATTGTGTCAGCGAGTGAAACAATCCAATCTTCACATTTGTTCCATAAATCATCGACATCATAAATCACAGATGGCAAATTGTATTTTTTAATTACTAAATCAACAATATCGCCAATAATTCTAATTACAGCGACCATCATGTTATTTATGGTCAAATAACCAGCTGAGCCTTTTTCCCATTCTTCTTGACAGAATTGTTCAATTACATCAAGTGACTTTCTTATAAATGGATAGATAGTCTCGGCAGTTTCTTTGCTCTCTGTTCTATCTAAAACTCCGTGTTCAGATATCTCATTCTTTTTATATTTGTTAAAGAATGATGTTTTTTCGATTGCGTTTTTTAAATATTCAATTGTGATGCATCTTCTATCGGTGACAGTGTTTTCGCCAGTGACAACTCTTCCATATAATGGAGAATCTTTATCTTCGCCAAGTTTCTGACAAATATGTAAAATAACCGCTTCTTTTCTTTTTGCTAAATCAGGTGAATCCCAATTTAAGTCTATAATCAAAGTATTTCTTAAAGACTTAGAAACAGCTTTTTGATTTTCGTTAATATCCATGAACATTCTTACCTGTTCATCTTTATCCATATTAACAAAAGCGACTACAGGGACAGTGTTTGTTGAAGCAAATTTAGACTCAGAATATCCGTACAAACGGTGCTGTCCATCAATAACATACGCAGATTGATATTCTTTAGGTAGGTACAAAGTACCTATTCTTGAGACAGATGAAGTGTTCTGTGACGCTCTATCAAATCTAAGTCCGTTTTTAGCATCAATCGAAATAATGAGTGAGTTTGGAAAATATCCACCATTATTAACAAATTCGCGGATTTTTTTCAATCTGTCCTTTTTAATTAAACGTTGATAAGTTGGCATCAAATCATGATTAGCGTTAGTTCTGTGAAGAATGTATGAAATCTTAAGAAGCCTCTCAGGTTCAATAAGGAAGGAATAATATGTATATCCTCCCATTTTTCCTTCAATTGCAGGAATCTTCTCGTCCATCCCTTTTATTGTTTGATGTGCAAATAGATTACCTAAAAGTTGATATCTTGCAGCTGAACCTAAATGTTCAACTAAAGCCTTATAATAACTTACTGTTTCATCATCAAAATAAGCAATTTTAGCATTTGAAAGTCTATCTCTATCTTGGGAACCAAGAACATAATTTTTAGTTGCAAAAATGTATTTAAATTTTCTTCCAGGATATTCCTTACTAATTTCTCTAATAAGTCCTTTATACTTACTCTCCATTTCAGCAATTTCTTGTAGCCATGATTTATTTCTTTCAAACTTTTCAGTTTCTTTACACTCAATAAATAAACAAGTTTCATCATCTATGGCGATAACATCTAATTGTTTGGTTAAGTCGGGATATTCCTCTGAATAGGAAAGTTTAAAATGTCTATCAGCATTCATTACGGTGAAGCCCATTTTATAAAAAATCATCCAGACTTCATCTTCAAAAGCATCACCAATCTTCTTCGGTAACACCATTAATGCAGATCCGTTTTTATATGTTTTCTTAACTGTCCACCCTTGAGCTTCTTTAGAAGCGACTAATTCGGCGCTTACTTTTTCTTCAACGCCATCCTTACTTCTTATCGCTGCTGCTTCGGCTAGTGCTTCACCACTAGCAAGATGATCCCAATTAGTAGCCATACAAAACCTCCGACTCAAGTATGTATAAGGCTTAAATGCCAAGTTCAAATAGAAATATACCACATTTCTGCTTTCTTAACTATTAGTATTTAAGAAAACACCCAATGAATAAGGCGTTTAATTCACTTCTTTCTTTCGCTCCATTTATCTATAAGTTGGTCTTTTAGTTTATAGGCCATAGTACGAGAACAATGAAGAGAGTACGCTATTGAAACCATAGAAGGTTCATAAAACATAACGTTTGTTAGAATCAATTGATACTTATTCGGTAAGGAATCATAAAACTTGTTATATTCCACTATTACAGGTTCAAGTTCATCGAGTTTCTTATCGATTTCTAGCATCTTATCAAGAGCGTTCATTCCTCTCACATAAAATGGATCATTACTGTGGCCACCAGTTTGGTCGAATGTCGGTCCACCTATTGAATACCATATATGAGCAAAATGCTCTCTTCGCTGTTCAAGGGACTTAATAGTCCAGTTAGTTTTTCTGACTTTTTTAATCCATTCATAGAATTCAGAACGGCAAGTCGTCATCATCGTGGTGTTTATTAGCTTCAGTTTCCTGTTGCCTTTTATATTCCTCCAATTGAATAGATAACTGTTCAAAATAAGCTGTTCTTTCATCTTCATGGGAAACCCAGTCAGTGTTGTTAATTAATGCATGTCTAATATAGGCATACATATCATCAATTCGGTAAGACGGATGTTTTAGATACGCAACTAAGTATCCAAAGGCTCTAGCCATATCAGTTACTTTGTAACTATTAATGACTTCTTTAAATAAAGCGTTGTAACTAGGAATCTTTAAATCAGAATCAGATATGAGTCCATTATCGATAAGGACTTTAGTCCACTTGCTTGGTTCAAAATAATTTTCGTAAAACTCTATATCTAAATTCATCTTTAATTTATCTTTTTTACTTTTCTTTTCTTTAATTTCCTTTACTTTACTTTGTTGCATTTCTTCCGAATTAACTAAGGTTTCTTCCGTAATAACCCTAGTTTCTTCCGAATTAATGTCTTCTTCTTTGATATTGAATTCCACCATTTCAGCTTCAGACAATAATGAAAATTCCGTAATCTTTTTACGCCTTTTACATCGAATAGCCATATTCATGAATGCTATTTGAATTCCGTGTGAGGTCACGACTCCCGCGCTAAGCATAGCCTTGTCGACAAGATTACTATCTGCCATATGAGCGATAATTGCCTCCACGCTAGAATAAGAAGGACAATACTTTCCCTTCAATATACGATACATCTTCTTAGCCAGTTGCTCTTCAGTCATTTTGGTATAGTAACCATGATCAGAGAACACCATACAAAGAATCCTGATGTATATGATTTCAGCAAAGCCTCCATATTCATCAAATAAATCTTGAATTCTTGGATCTTCATAAAAATTAACATCCAAAGAGAAATAGTCGAAACTTTCTTTCTCTGGTCTAGCCATATTTGTACATTAAAATGACCTCCAAAAATTTTGATAAGTTCTGATTACTTGTTTATGAGTTTTAATATGAAGTTAGCGAGATAAACTATGTTTACACTTGATATAACTTATATTAAATTCAACGTCATTTTTTAGTAATCTTCGCTTCTTGAGCACTAATAAAATCATTTAGTGCCGCTCGTGAAATACGCCAACCATGACCACTCTTAAAGGCTCTTAATTTCCCTTCTTTTATAAGCCTTACAGCTGTAGTCGTAGATAGCTGAAGCTTTTCGCATGCTTCTGCTAGCGTATAGCACTGTAAATCATCAGATTCAATTTCATTCATTGACATTTTGTTCTCCTTCATAGTTTGCGAGTAACTGTTCAATGAGATTGATTCCTGACTTGGAAATAAAGATGACATCGATTGTTGTAGTTTTATTTCCAACAGTCGCACTGGTCCTCATCTTAACGAATCGACCATTATCTAAATATTCCTGACTAACTTTGTTATCTTCAGTTAAGATCCCGTGATTTCTAAGCATCGCATAGAACTTACCTTTAGGATAGCCACGCTCAAAAACGTCATCATAGTAGACATTAAGAGAAATCATATTTTTATGGCCTAAAAGTTCTTCCATAGAATCTAGATAAATCTTATCTTTCCTTTCTTTATACTCGAGTTGTCTGACTTTAAACTTTAGATCCTCATATTCGGATAAAAGCGCCATTGCAACATTCATATCGGTGATGGTTTCTAAATTGAAGACGTCGTCTTTCATTGATAAAGGGAATATCTCTTCAGAAAACCACTTACTGAATGATTCTGCTTTAGCAGTGTCAGTTGCAAATCGAGATAAAATATTTAGATTGCTGATATCGACAAATCTCATCTTTATCAGCTTTCCGTTTTCTTTCACGGTTAAAAAATAAACGTATTTGTTATGGAGTTCACCGCGAATCTTATTGCTGTACTTAATACCAAGTAAGTGGCATAAGTCATTTAAGCAATACACTACTCTTTGGTCGGTTTGAGTAAATCTAAGGATTCCTCTACCTTCCATTTCTTTAGAAAATAGCATATGTTCATTTCCTTTCTTAGCATTTGCTATTTCCTTTCAGAACTGAATAAGTCACCTAGGTGCTCTTCTACCCCGCTAGATATACGAGAACCAGTCTTCGCGTAAATCATGGTCACTTTAGGATCGCTATGACGTAATGTTTGTTGAACTTTATCTAGATTTAAACCTAATTCATCAATTGACATCATCGCTGTTGTGTGACGAAGAGAATGCGCTGTGATATCTGGTTGGTCGATACCTATTTCTCTTAGTAGATTTTTGATAGTTATAGATACAATCGGAGAAGTTATGCGTTTAGTTCGTTTCATTGAATTGTTAGGATGAGTTAAGAATAAGGCTGGTTTATCATCTTCTCTTAAAGAGAGGTATTCTTGAATAGCCTCATAAGTATGATGTTCAAGCATCACAAATTGACTCTTCTTTTTCTTACCTTTTCCTTGTACAGAAAGCATGACAACACCTTTATCTTCATCGATAATTCGGATGTCTTTTTTATTCGCTCTTTCTACTTCAATGCATCTAACACCGGTAGTTAACATGAGCCACACTATCGCCTTGTTTCTAATATCGCTAATCGTGTGATTCTTTCGTTTCGCTCTTCTAACGACATGTTTGATTAAAGTTTTGACTTGGGTAAGAGTAAGGAATCCTTTAGTGAATTCGGTATCTTCTCCCCTATCGTCACTTTCAAGAAATAACGCAATGTGCTCACTTCTTCCAATCATCGCCATCGACTTATAAAATTGCCTAAGGCAAGAATATATGAGTTTCAGGGTGTTGGAACTTAGCTGTCTATCTGGATCTTCTAAATAGTTTTTATACTCAAGGATTGTTTCTTTAGTTTGCTGTTCTATATGGTTAGTCTGACAATAGTCCAAGTAGTCGCCGAGGATCCTTTTATACGTTTTAATCGTTTTAGGACTCTTGCTCCTTAAGGAGAGTATTGTTACATACTCACGGATATCATCTTCTAATTTCATTTATAAACAACCTTGATATTTTTCTGGGTTTATATGAATATATGGAGCGGTAGCGATTTCAAGTTACCTGGACCATATAGAGCTCGTTCCTCTATGTGGTCTTTTTTATATTCAATAGCTGCTCCTGAAAATCTGACTCCAGATCTAAAAGGGTGTCACCACTAAAACCGAACCTCTTACAGATTCGTTTCATGAGTGACGCAGACAAATATCTGCCACGTACACCATCGATTAATCGCGCATAATACCTTAAAGAAACATCTAAAAGTTCTGCAGCTTCTTGATTGGATAAGCCGAGTTCTTTTTGTCTTTTGATTAAATAGTCTCTTCTTTTAACGACTAAATCACGGTTGCTATTCACACTTTCCTCCTTTCTTTCGGCAGCTTCTGTCTTGGAGCATATTTTAATAAGGGAAAAAGTGACTGAAAACTCCGATTTTTCAAAAAGGGCGATTTTCTTCATATTGTACCGAAAATAATTTTTGAAAATTAAAGTTATACTTTGTATAAAATTGAAAGCGGTAAAAATGGCGTTTTTAATTGATTTTCTTCATTTCGCAGACTATAATTTTTATAACATTTTTAAGGGTGAATATTATGAACATTGAACAGCTGTCCACCAAAGAAATTGGTAATAACCTGAAGTATATTCGTGAAAGAAAAAGACTCTCTATTAAGGAAGTCTGTGGAGCATTAGGTATTTCTCCAAAGACCTACTACAACTACGAACACGGAGTTAGAGAGCCAAGTTTAAATATGCTAATCAATTTAGCGAATTTTTATACTTGTTCTTTAGATGATTTAGTTTCTAACGCATATGGAGGAAAGGTTGACTCCACCATTTCTTTTGAGTCCTTTAAAGTTGAAGAAGGCATAGTAAAAAGAAGAGCCAGGACAAAAGTCACCACTCTTCATGACAATGTAATCCTCGCTCATGATGGATTGAATATATTAACTTTCTTAAGAAGCGACACTTTAGTGTCCGGTGAAACAATGCTCTTTAGATTTAGAAATAAGTACTACATCGCTAAAATCTATGAAAGAGGAGACACTGTCTACTTTGATAAGGATGGAGAACTTGTTCTTATTAAGAAAAACGAAAGAGAAGATTTATTAATATTTGGTTTATATCAAGGAAAACTAGAACAAAGATTTCAAGTTGAAGGATTCTTTTAAATTTGCCTAACTGGGCCATTGAGACGACGTCTATTAAAATGCTAAATTATAGTCGCTGTTCAAAAGGGTTCTTCTGACTCAAGTAATCCTTTCTTAAGGGGTGGAATCATCATGGTTCCACCTTTTTATTGTCTTCTGGTTTCATTGCTTGGAGATCCTTATGAAAGAAAATGAAAGATTATATATAGATGTAAAAAGCAAGATTTTACTTCTTAAAGAAAATAAATTTATAGATCAAGAACAAGCCACCTTTTTGCTTAATAAAGCTCGAAAAAAACTAGGTCTAAAATATGAAAATGAAAGTATATATCTTTGATATATACTTGAAAAAGAGCGAATATGTATGTAGAAAGGAGTCAGTATGGAAATTATAGTCACGCCTAAAAAAGAGCAGATTAGAATTGACCAAGTAACTGGTAAGAAAATCAAACTTAGAGTGGCCGCTTACGCTAGAGTTTCTACAGATTTAGAAGACCAAAGGAACAGCTTTGAATTTCAAAAAGAAGAATTTGAAAGCAGAATAAAACAAAACCCTGAATGGGAATTTGTGAAGATGTATGCAGACCATGGCATTTCTGGTACTCAAGTAAAGCATAGAAAAGGATTCTTGCAAATGATCCACGATGCCGATAATGGAAAGATAGATTTAATCCTTACCAAATCAATATCTAGATTTGCTAGAAACACTGTTGATTTGCTTACTTATGTTAGAAAATTAGCAGCTGAAAATGTCAGTATTTTCTTTGAAAAAGAAAACATCATGACAAACCGAGATAACGTCAATTTGATTTTAACGATGTACGCATCTATTGCTGAATCTGAATCAATCAACATTAGTGATAACGTTAAATGGGGAGTTAGAAAAAGGATGAAGAAAAATAGCCTTAAAGTCCCTGTTAAAAAGGTTATCGGATATTCAAGAACCGATGATGGTACTTGGTATTTGAATGATGATGCTCAATTAGCAAAGAATGTTTTTATCTATTTTTTACAAGGATACACGTATAGGCAAATTGTCGAACTAATGAAAAACGACGACAAAGAAGGAAAATTCCAATGGAGGCCTAACACTATCCATAGGATATTAACAAACGAAAAATATAAAGGATTTGTTATTCATCAGAAAACAGTAACCCTCGACCCACTTACTCATAAGCAAGTGAAAAATAACGGAATTGAACCAATGTACACTATTAGGGATCATCATCCAAAAATCGTCGATGAAGAAACTTTTGATTTGGTTCAACTTATCTTAAAAAGAGGAGATAAAGAAACTCCTACTCATAGTAATTACTTTCCTCTTGCTGGATTAGTTGTTTGCGAGGAATGTGGAAGAACACTTAGAAGAATTCAATACGCTCATAACAAAGAAATTGTGTTAACCTGCAAAGGTAGGTCTAAACAAGACTTAAATTATAAAGAATGCTCTTCTGATGTTATTCCTTATCATGCATTGAAAGAAATAACTAAGAAGTTAATTAATGAAATTAAACAAAATGATTCAATTTCTAGTTCTTTTACAATGAATTTGGTCGATGAACTTAGTAGCGATAATTACATTCCCGAAATTAATAAATTAAATCGCCAAATCGAAGATACTAAAAAGGAAATCAATGACTTAGTAAAAGAGCAAGTAAACTCAATCGAGATGGTTGGTTATGATAGCAAGTTTAAAATCTTAAAAACTAAACTAAAAAATCTTCAAAACGAAGTGATTCGATATGAGAATCTAGCGAAGAAAAACTTCAGTTTAATAAAAAATAAAAAGCAAATTGAACTCTTTTTAAACAAAAACGACATGGATTTTGATGTTCCTTCTATGAGAGACATCATCTACCAAGTAATCCATAAAAAGGATGGTTCATTACGCTTTATTTTAAAAGGATCCAATTTTGATTCACTTTCAGAATCGCAAATTGAGACTTTAAAGAACTCAATGAAACCTAAAATGAAAAACACATATGTTTCAGACGGTTATTGTGTCGCTTATGAGACAGTAATTTTGGAGGGTAAATAATATGCTTAGAACACTACATCCAATTCCTCAAGATGGAAGAAAATTAAGAGTGGCCGCTTACGCTAGAGTAAGCACTGATAAATATGAAGCTGAAATGAGTCTAGAAAACCAAATAGACTATTACACTACTTTAATTTTAGAAAACCCAGACTGGGAATTTGCTGGTGTCTTTGCTGATGAAGGGATTTCTGGCACATCGCTAAACAAAAGAAAACAATTTAAAAACATGATTGAAAAAGCAATGAATGGAATGATTGATATTATCCTAGTTAAATCGATATCACGATTTGGTAGAAACGTCACTGATGTTATCGGAGCAGTCCACCAGATAAGAACTAAAGGTGTTGAATTGTTTTTAGAAAAAGAAAACATCTCATCTTTAGACGCATCTTCTACTGTTGCTTTTCAAATGTATGCGCATCTAGCTGAATGTGAAGCTAAAGACATGGCGGAAAACGTAAAATGGTCAGTTGATAACAGAATGAAAAAAGGAATCTATAGATTGCCTGTAGAATCAATGCTTGGTTATCGCTATGACGAAAACGGAGAATTATATATCGTTGAAGAGGAGGCTAACATAGTTAGGCTTGTCTTTGACATGTATCTTAAAGGCCTTAGTTATCAATTCATCATCCGAACAATGATGGAAAGAGGATACAAAACAGCTGCAGGAAATACCAAATGGAATGAAAGCACAGTCTCAGGGATCCTTAGAAATGAAAAGTATGTCGGAGATTGCCATCTCCATAAGACATTCGCTCCAAAAGTAGCCGCCACCACCATGGTAGTCAATAGAGGCGAGGTTGATGATTACTATGTAAAAGATGGGCATGAACCAATTATTACTAGAGAAACTTGGGATGCTGCATGTGCCTTAAGGGAAGAACGCAGAGAAAAAATGGGAAAGGCTAAAGGTATGAAGAAACCTGAACCTTGGCCAGAATCTAGTTTTGGGGTTTGCCCATATTGTAAAAAGAACTTCTTTATTAAAAGATTAAGCAATGCAAATGATGGAATAAGGTATACCTTAACTTGCAGTTCTAACCGTTCAACGTTGACGTGTAGAGAAAGCGAATCAGTATTTATTCACGATTTAAGAAACATAATCCTGGAGCAAATCAAAATAATTAAAAATGAACCACTACTTTTTAAGAAATTAATGACAGATGCTTTTAATGAGGATTTGCAACCTATAAATGACAAAATCTCCTTAATCAATACTCAAATCGATTTATTGAAATCTAAAATTGCAACCTATAGTGGCAAACACAATGAGGCATACAGGGCATTAAGCGATGAAATTACTGGACAGGTAGAAAATCTCATGAACGAAAAGAAGATGCTTGAAAATCGGCTTTTAACGCATGAAAGCTATGAAAGAATGATTAAAGAAACGATGAAAACAATCAATGAACTCTCAATGACCGAATATGATCCTAATTTCAGAAAACTCTTTAAAAAGGTAATTATCAAGTCGAGAACTGATTTGACTTTCATTATTGGAAACGAGGATATTGAGAATTTAGATTTATTGAACTTGCCTAAAGTCTTAAATAGTAAATATCAAATCAAAGTAAGAGCACAGTTATACAACGTGGACTTTGGAATCTATTTTAATAGGTAAAAGGCACCCTAAATGCGACTCGAGTTGGTTTGGAGTCGCGTTGAGGTCTAATTGACCGACTGTTCGAATTCTGCCCATTTTGATAAATTGGGCTTTTCTTTTGCTCATTGATTGTCTCCATATAAACAAAAAAGTACTACTACGTAGTACTGTTCTGTATTCTCACAAGTTATTAACTTGGAAAACTTGAAATGGTACCCTCGAGGCGACTCGAACGCCTGACCTACGGCTTAGAAGGCAGTTGCTCTATCCAACTGAGCTACGAGGGCAAATTTGCTAAGCGCTTATATATTATCCACAAGAACAAGATATTTTTCAAGTTTAATTTATTAATTCCCTCGTAGCTTGTTATATAGAGCAACAGCGACATCTCTAGGCAAGATTTGACTTAAATCATCTATTGATGCTTCTTTTAATAAATTAATATCTGGATAGAAATGCTCTAACAGTTCTCTTCGTTTGCTACCTAAGCCTTTAACATCTTCAAAAATAGAAACAGTCATCGCTTTATTTCTTTTTTGCTTATGGAAAGTTATAGCGAAGCGATGTACTTCATCTTGCATTCTGGTTAATAAGAAGAATAATTTCTTATCGTTAATTGGATATTCTTGACCTTCTATATCAATTAATCCACTTGTGGAGTGTTTATCATCTTTATATAAACCAAATACCGGAATAGAGACTTCTATATCTTCTAAAGCTTGAGTGGCGCTTCTAACTTGAGGAAGTCCACCATCGACTAAAATTAGATCAGGCATCTTTTTATTTTCAGACTTTAATCTTGAATAGTGTCTAGTGATAACTTCTTTCATTGAGGCAAAATCATCTCGAGATTCTTCATGTTCAATTTTAAATTTACGGTATAAGTTTTTCGCGGCTTCTCCGTTAATATAAGCCACCATCGCTCCTACAGGAGAAAAGCCTTGTAAATGTGAGTTATCGAATAATTCGATATGATATGGGGTTTTGATTTGTAATAACTTCCCTAATTCTTCTATTAAAGCGATTTTATCGGTATCAAGTTTAGAAGATAAGAAATATTCATCTAAAGCGTTATCCGCATTACTTTTCGCACTTAAAATAAGGTCATAGACCTTTCCTTTACTTACTGAAGAAACATTAACATCTAAATATCCTTCTAATTCTTTAGCGATACTTTCTGAATTAATCACTATTTCCGTTGGTAAAGGACACCTTTCATATAACTGAGTAATTAAATCAATAACCTGCTCTTCAGTGTCACCAAATTCTTCTACAACATGAGCTTCTTTACCAAGTAACATCCCTTTTCTATAAATTAAGAAGGCTAGAGATAAATAACCATTTCTAGTGGAATAGGCAAAGATGTCTCGATCTGTTTTATCCTTAGTTTCTACGGACTGAGAAGTATTAATATGCTCAATAGAATCAATTAAAGATTTATATTCTTGGGCAAGTTCAAATTCAAGTTTAGCGCTTGCCTCATTCATCTTATTTTTAAGTTCCATCACTTTTTGATGATTGTTACCGTTAAGAAATTCTTTAATCTCGCTTCTTAAAGAATCATAAACACTTTCGTCAATTTTATTGACGCATGGAGCTAGGCATTGCCCTAAATGATAATATAGACAAACACTTGTTGGGATATTTCGACATTTCCTAATTGGGTAGATTTTATTGATAAGGTCCACCATTTTATAGGCCGCTCCACTATTAGGGAAAGGTCCATAATAATCATAGTTTTTATCTTTATTATTTCTTTTAATAGATAAAGTGACATCACCCTTCTTTTTTAAGGCAATATATGGGTAGTGACTACCATCTTTTAATAAAATATTAAACCTTGGATAATATTGATGAATTAGATTCATTTCTAAAACTAAAGCTTCTTTTTCATTTTGCACAATAATGGTTTCAAAGTGATCGACATTTTGGACCATCTTAAAAACCTTGCCAGCTTGAGGTCTTAAGAAATACTGAGATACTCGCTTTTGAAGGTCTTTGGCTTTGCCAACATAGATAACTGTATTATCTTTATCATACATTAAATACACTCCGGGAGAGTGCTTTAAGTTAGAGATTAAAACTTTAATTTTTTCAGTCATGGAAAATTACCACTGTCGCTCCACTTCCACCTTCATGAATATCTCCTAAGCGGAATTTCACTCCTTTTAAAGATGATAAATATTCATGAGTCATTTTACGGAGGACTCCACTACCAAAGCCATGAATGATACGAACTTGTTTTAAATTCTTCACCATACAAGCATCAATATATTTCTTTAAAGCGTCTAATGCTTCATCTCTGTGTAGACCAATGATATTTAACTCTAATCCGACATTGGTGTTTATTCGATCTTCATAGTGTTCATTTCTATTTTTAACTATGTTAACTTTAGGAGCTTCTATTTTATGAAGTTTATTTTTTTCAACTTGAATTTCAAAGCCGTCTATACTCATTAAAGTGGCCTTATTACCTTTAAGTCTAATGACTCTACCTTCTAAATTCATACTTGGCATAGAAACATAATCATCTATAGAAATTTCTTCGTTATAGAAAATAGTCTCGATATCATCTTGAAGATTTTCGACTTTCTTTTTAAGTTCTACCACTTCATGGAGTTTAATATCATCTTTAGATAGGGCCTTAATTATTTCTTCAATTTCTTTTTTAGTAGAAGAGATAATTTGTTCTTTTTCGTTTTTCACTTCCTCTAAAAGGTGATCTTTTTGATTTTGAACACTCTTTTGGGCGATTTCTAAGGCTTTTTGTTCTCTAGTTAGATTTTCTCTTTCTTTATTTAGTTCGTCTTTTAGACGTTCGTTTTGTTCCACTCCTGATTGTAGGATTTTAAGTAGATTTTCAAAACGATTATTAGAGTTCTCTTCTAATTCTTTTTTTGCTTCCGCAATAATTTCGTCTTTAATGCCATATCTAGAGGCTACTTCAATGCCATACGATTTACCAGGAATAGAATATTTATATTTATAAGTTGGGACTAATTTTGATTCGTCAAATAGCATAGAACTATTTTCAATATTTTCACTAATAAAGGCGTATTCTTTAATTTTTGAATAGTGAGATGAAATTAGACAAAGTGGTTTTTTAGCTTCTAAATATTTCACGATTCCTAACGCAATTAATTCTCCTTCTTTAGGGTCGGTGCCTGTACCTAATTCGTCTAACAAGACTAAATCTGTGCCTTTAACAACATCTAAAATCTCCCCAATATTTTTCATATGAGCGGAGAATGTTGATAAGTTATCGCTTAGTGACTGATTATCTCCGATATCTAAATAGATATTCTTCACTATTCCTAATTCGGCTTTACTTACTGGTAGAGCTAAACCGCTTTGATTCATATAAACAAGTAAGCCTACAGTTTTAATAGAGACCGTTTTTCCTCCAGCGTTAGGGCCAGAGATAATCACGATTCTTTTATCAGAATTAAGATGATAATCGTTACTAACAACTTTAGCTTTATCAATTAAAGGATGACGAGCATCTAAAAGATGAATCTCTGCTTTATCCGATAATTTAGCGACATTCATCTCATTTTCTAATGCGTATCTCGCTTTAGAAGATAAAAAATCAAGTCGAGCAATAATCTCATTATTTTTAATCACTTCGCCTTCTTGTAGTAACACTAAAGCGGTTAGTCCTTTTAGAATTTTTCTTACTTCCTCATTTTCTTCAATCTTTTTAGAAGCAATGTCATTATTGATTTGGACAATTTCTAAAGGTTCAATGAATGTGGTATTACCACTATCACTAACATCATAAACGATACCTAAAACTTTATTCTTAAAGCCAGTTTTTACTGGTAAAACAAAATGTCCTTCCCTAATCGTGAGATTAACATCGCTTAAATAGGAAGAATAACTAGTGGCAATACTAGTGATTCTACTATTAAGTTGAGACTCTAAAGATTTAATCTTTTGTCTAATAGCCTTAAGTTCGCTAGAAGCGTTGTCACTTACTGTTAATTGAGGAGTAATTACTCTTTTGATTTCTTTATTTAAGGATGATAAATCACTAAAGTGTGAACAAAGTTCACTAATTAAAGGAAAATCATTTTTTATTTTATCTAAATGTCTAATTAATTTAATTGATGTTTCAATATCGTTAGAGACATGGTTAAGATCTTGAGGAGTCATTAAGGCTGTCTTTTTAGCGATATCAATAAGTTTTAAAATAGAAACACTTGTAGATATAGGTAAGTCACTATATCTAGAAAGCAAATCCATCATCTCTTTGAGAAAATCTAATTCTTTTTGGATGTACACTTTATCACTACTAAAAGAAATAGAATCAATGTATTCTCTTCCTAATTCAGTTTTTGCGTATTCCTTTAGAAATTCTCTAATTTTATAAAACTCTAGAGTTAACTCGACTTGTTGCATACCTACTATTATATGATTTCGCTATAAATTTTAGAACAAAATTGATAGAGTTAATATATATGGATTCGATTGCTCTAAAGTTTTCTATTGAAGAATATCAAAAGATTAAAGAATATTATTCTTCTTACTCTACTGGAGAAGTAGGAGAATATTTAGATTTTGTCGCAGTTTTAGAAGGCGCCACTATTAGAGGCTATGTCTCTAAAAAAGCCAAAAGATCAGTTGTATTTTCTGGACCAAATGGACATATAGAAGCTTCTAAATGGGGCGAAGTCACTCTTGAAAATAAAAAGAAAGAAGAGAAAATCCATATTGTTGATTTTGGTGAACAAATCGGAAGCGACGAAGTCGGGGTTGGTGATTTTTATCTGCCAATGATTGTGGTCGCTGCATATATGAATAGCCACCAATATCAAAGATTAAAAGAATTAGGGGTTACCGATTCTAAGAAATTATCTGATAAAAAAATTAGAGAGCTTGGTCCAATATTAATCAAAGAATTTAAGTTTTCAAAACTTACTTTACCAAATGAAAAATATAACGAAATGATTTCTAAAGGCGAAAATCTAAACTCCTTAAAAGCTAAAATGCATAACCGTGCTTTAAATAATCTCCATAAAGAATATATCGATGTTATTGCTATCTATGTTGACCAATTTGTTTCTGAAGAAAGATATTATTCTTATCTTAATAAGAAGGATGAACCAATTTTAAAAGGAATATCATTTAAAACAAAAGGTGAATCTAGATTCCCTAGTGTTGCTATCGCTAGTGTGATTGCCCGATACTATTTCTTACTAGAAAAAGATAAATTAGAAGCTAAATACGGTTTAGAGTTCCCTTTTGGCGCTGGTAAAAAGGCCGATGAATTTAAAAAAATCCTCTTAGACAAAGTCGGACAAGAGGAATTCGATAAATTAGTAAAACAAAACTTTAAAAACTATTCTAATTGACTTATTACTTCTTTAAAGTAATCTGGTAAATCAATCTTAAATTCCATCTCCTTATTAGAGGATGGATGAATTAATCTAAGACCAACGGCCACCAGCAATTGGCCGTTTTTATATAAGGTGTCATATTTTCTTCCGCTATATAAGGGATCTCCTTCTACAGGATAACCAATATAAGAAAGGTGCACTCTAATTTGATGAGTTCTACCTGTTTTTAAGTGACACTCCACTAGGGTGTGGTCACTAAATCTTTGTAAAACTTTAAAGTAAGTAATTGCTTCTTTTGAATTAGAACGAGTTACCGCCATCTTTTGACGGTTATGAGGGTCTCTTCCAATTGGTAAATTAATCTCCCCAGTATTTTCAGTAATAACACCTTTAACTAAAGCAATATAAGTTCTAGACATTGTGTGATCTTTAAGTTGCTCTGCTAAAGATAAATGAGCTTTATCATTTTTAGCAACGCATATTAACCCACTAGTGTCTTTATCAATACGGTGCACTATTCCTGGCCTCATCACTCCATTAATACCGCTTAAATCATGGCAGTGATGTAAAATTGCGTTCACTAAAGTATGTTCATAATGTCCATTAGCAGGATGAACCACCATTCCTTGAGGTTTGTTAATAATTAAAATATCGCTATCTTCATAAACAATATCTAAAGGAATATCTTCTTTTTCGATTTCTAATTCCTTAGCTTCTGGAATATTTATTTCAATAACGTCACCAGTTTTTAATTTATAAGATGATTTAATAACTTTCTTATTTACTAAACAATTCTCATCATCAATTAATTTAGCAACATGAGATCTAGAAAGTTCGCTAAAATAAGTAGATAAAAACTTATCTAATCTTTGATTAGAGTTAGATTCGTCTACCACAATTCTATTCATCTTTATGATCTTTCTTTTCTAAAAATTTATTCTTTTCTTGTTCAGTTTTAGACACAATTTTAACATTATCTTCTATTGTTTTAGGTTGTAATTTGCTTTTTCTATAAGCTTCAATAATTTCTGTAACAATCATATAAATAACAAGCATAATAGCCGCAACTACAACAGAGACATCAGCGATATTAAAATGGAACTTCCATACTCCATAAAAATCAATAAAATCAACAACACCAGTGACTGGAGAAGCTAAATAATTTGAGGTATAGAAAATGCGATCTATAGAATTACCAACTGCCCCAGCAATAATCATCATAAGACATGCTTTATAAAACTTATTAACTTTACCCCACTTTTTTACTAGGAAAACGATGATTCCAGCGGAAATACCAAGCGCGACGATCACAAAGACAATTCTTGTAGCGACATCGTTTTTAAATAGGTCCAAACCAAATACAAAGTGGTTATTGATGACATATTGGATTCTTAAAAAATTAGGAATAATTACCGCTCCACCATCTCCTAAAGTGCCACTTTTATAAGCGCTAACAACAACGTTTTTAGAGATAATATCGATAATTAAAAATATTAATCCTAACCAAATAAAGGAAGAAAGAAACCATTTAAGTTTAATTTTGAATTTCTCTTTCATTATTTATGAATCACTTTCTGACATCTTGGACATAAATAAGTGCCGTCTTCTTGAATGATTGTGAGTTTAGAATAATTCCAGCATCTGGAGCAGAACTTACCATCATGATGCTTCACTTCTACTTTAGAGACTTCGTATTCTTTTTGTCCGTTAGTTTCTTTTAATTCAACTTCAGAAACAACGAATAAGTTTGCTAGTTCTTCTAAAGAAAATTTAGAGGCAACTTCTTTTACTTTATTATCTAAGATAGCAATAGAAACAAACGCTTCTTGAGCGGAGCCGATAACTTTTAAGTTTCTGGCTTCTTCTAAAGCTTTTAAAACATCACTTCTAAGTCGAAGCATATTTTCATATTCTTCTAATAAAGAGGAGTCATCTTCTTCTTTATAGGCTGGATAATCTAAATACTGAACGTTTTTAGCTCTACTTCCTGGAAGATTCTTATTAAATTCATCCATAGTAAATGGAAGAATTGGATTTAAAATCCTAAGTAAAGTTTCGCCAACTTTATATAAAACTGTTTGAGTTTGTTTTCTTCTAATAGAGTCTTTAGCTTCGCAGTATAATACATCTTTAGAAATATCTAAGTAGAAACTACTTAAATCACTACTACAGAAGTTAAATATCTCGCTAGTTGCGCTAGAGAAGTCATATTTATCAAAGCTAGTCCTACAAACTCTAACTAGTCTATTAAGTTTAGCTAATATATATTCATCAACTTTGGCAAATTCTTTGGCTTCGTTATTTGTATCATAGTCCACTAAGTTCCAAGAGATGAATTTTAATGTATTTCTAATTTTACGATATTGCTCTGCAACTTGTTTAATGAGGTTATCACCGATTCTGACATCTTGTTGATAATCAATAGAAGCAGTCCATAGTCTTAATATATCACTGCCATACACATTAGCGATTTTAATTGGATCAACCCCATTTCCTTTAGATTTATGCATTTGTTCCCCATGCTCATCTAAAACCCAGCCGTGCGATACCACACTTCGATAAGGGGCTTTATGGTTAGTAGCAACAGAAACAATTAAAGAAGAGTTAAACCAACCACGATATTGGTCGCTTCCTTCTAAATATAAATCGCTAGGATATGTAATTCCTCTTTCGACTAAAACTCCATTCCAGCTAGACCCACTATCAAACCAGACATCCATGATGTCTTTTTCTTTGGTGAATTTGCCGTTAGGAGAATGAGGATTACTGTATCCTTTAGGTAATAATTCTTTAGCTTCTAATTCATACCAGATATTACTACCATGTTCTCTAAATAAGTCTTCAATGTGCTTAAAGACCACTTCATCAATAATTGGAGTCTCATCTTCGGCATAGAAAATAGGAATTGGTACACCCCAAGCACGTTGACGAGAAATACACCAGTCACCACGATCTTTAATCATGTTGACCATTCTATTTTCTCCCCAAGAAGGATACCATTTAACTTCATGAATTATTTTTAATAATTCTTCTCTGATTGGCTCAATTGAGCAAAACCATTGAGCGGTCGCTCTAAAGATTAATGGTTTACCTGTTCTCCAGTCATGAGGATAGCTATGTGTAAAGGTAGTGTGTTTAAGAAGAGCACCATTTTCTTTTAAAATTTCTAAAACAACATCGTTAGCCTTTTCATAGAATAAGCCTTCGATTCTTTCTCCAGTACCTGGCATCATATAGCCTTTTTCATCAACTGGACAATATGGCTCTAAGCCTTTTCCAGGATAATTTAAACAAACTTGATAATCTTCTACACCGTGCCCTGGAGCGGTATGAACTAAGCCAGTACCAGCGTCATTAGTGACATGAGTGCCAACAATCACTAAAGAATCTCGGTCATAGAATGGGTGTTTACAAACCACAAATTCTAATTCTTTACCAGTAAACTCTTTCAAGAGTTTGACATCTTCAAAACCTAATTCTTCACTTAATGATTTTTCAAATTCTTTTAAGAAAACAAATTTACCTTTGTTTGTTTGATATAAACCATATATAAAGTCAGGATGAGCAGATATTGCTAAGTTAGCAGGTAAAGTCCATGGAGTTGTGGTCCAAATAATTAAAGATGTATCAGTGTCTAATAAGCCTTTACCATCTTTTACTTTAAAAGCAACATAAATGGAATTTGATAAAACATCCGCGTATTCAATTTCTGCTTCCGCTAAAGCGGATTCACTACTTGGTGACCAATAAACTGGTTTAAGTCCTTTATAGATAAGTCCAGAAAGTGCCATCTTCGCAAAAGCTTCAATTTGTCTAGCTTCATATTCTTTTTTAAGGGTTAGATAAGGATTATCAAAATCACCAACTAAGCCAAGTCTTCTAATTTGTTCTTTTTGATTAGAGACTTGCTTTAAAGCATATTCTTCACATTTCTTTCTAAATTCCACAATTGGAGTAGTTTTTCTATTCACTCCACTTTTAGTCACTTGGTTTTCAATAGGAAGTCCGTGAGTGTCCCAACCAAAAACAAATGGTGTTTTAAATCCGCACATATTCTTATAACGGATGACAAAATCCTTTAAGATTCTATTAAGCATGTGGCCGCAATGCATATTTCCATTAGCGTATGGCGGCCCATCATGAAGAACAAACTCTTTCGCCTCTTTTCTATTGAGGTTCATTTGTTCATAAATATTTTCTTTTTCCCATTCTTCAACTAAAAGAGGTTCTTTTTGATTAAGATTACCTCTCATTTCGAAGTTAGATTTATTCATTAGTAACGTACTTTTATAATCCATATTTACGTCCTTTCTATGTCGATATAATTAATAATTAAATGCTAATCCGCAGAATTTAATACCTGCAATATTGCTAAATTCAACTTTTACTTTTCCGCTAGTTTCGTCAAATGTCTGTCCTATTACATTTATGGTACTTCCGGAAATTGAACCGCTAAATTTCAATTCGTTGTTTACATATACACTATATGAAACATTTGAACTATTAGTTGTTCCAGCTGCGTAAAAGAATAGCGCATTAACATTTGTATAACTTAGTTGCGATTCAAAGACTAAAGTTTCTAATCTGTTAGTACCAGATCCAATTTTTACTCCGGACATCCCTTCGGTGTTATCGTTAGAGAAATAACCTCTAGCACTACTCCACGCCCCGAATGTGACGTCAAATTTAGTTCCGTTGAAATTGGCAACCCAGTTTGTATCGCTACCTTCATAATCAGTTCTATTTCCTGAGGCTGGTTTATAACTAAAGGTACAAGTATCAAATGTAATAACTGCTTCACTAACAACCTTACAAGGTACTAATAAAGTGTTTTTATCAGTAGTTATTGTAATCACTTTTCCGGTAGTGACGTCTTCATCGGTAAAGGTATAATCTTCAACACTGATTTTAGACTTATCTAAAATGCCTTCACTTAAATCGTTTTTAATTGCCTTGATATTAAAATCGTCGACTGTTGGCTTACTTCCTGATTCAAAAGCAGGAATAGTATCACTTTCAACGGCGTAATGATGAATTTCATCTTTATCCATATTTAACGCTAAATAAGATGGGGTGAGTTCATTAATTGATCCACCAGCATCTTTTAATTCACCAAAGATATAATCCACAAGTTGAGGATAATCGACAAATGGGTTTCTATTATTTTGTCTTCCTCCTCCAACGGTGCAGTTATAAGAATAAACTGATTCATTGTGTTGTACTTCTTGTAAATCTACAGCGTGGCTGTTCCATCTTAATAAGTCTGAAAAATAGCCAATAGTATATGGCATAGCGGTTGATAAATATCTTTCGTACGCTAATTCTCTAAATAAATCATAATCATCTGTTTCTAAAGAAGGATTTTCTGCTCTAATGACATCGCGATAATAATTAACATAAGGAATATTAACTTCATCTTCAGGATACATAAATTCGTTAATAGAAATACGATTATAGTCAACATATCCATCTACAACTTGTAGAGCCTGTTGATTAGAGTTGATGTGTAACGACTTAGTTTTGCCGCTATGAGCGTCAACGTCATCTCCTCTATAAGTCCAAGTTTCAGCAATATCCACTAACTCAGGAGCGTTATACATCACACTCATATAGAAAATGGATCTAGCTAATCTACCTTTATCAATATCATTTGGTTCAAAGGCGTTTCTAGTAAATACACAATTCTCTTTTGTAGAATATTCAGCACTTTCAGTATTAACATAGCCAAGATTTTTATTGCCACGGCTTCCATTAGCCCCAGCACTAGCGGCAAATAAATTATGGAAGTCAGTAGCTCTACCTAAAGCTTTAACAGCAGTACCAGTACTAAAACCAGTCATTAAGCTAGCAGCAAAAGCGTGCTCTCTTTGCCATCCTGAATCAGTAGCAATTTTGCTAATTGTGGAATCATTATAAATAGCATTTACAAAAGAATAATCATATAAATCTTGATCCGCTACTTGGTTTGTTTCCCAGTTAGGGGTGTTATATTTTAATGGCTTAACGTCTTTAGAAATAATCGCATGTAATTTAGCTTTTAAATCTTCACCATTTTCCCAAGTTAAATTGCCATAATAGTTATTATAATAACTACTTTCAAGATTAGCGTTATCTTTGACTGTTACAAATACTCTAGTAAATTTATTATTTTCAGTTGTTAAGGTAACGACAGCAGATCCTCCGTTAATCGCGGTAATTGATTTATCTACGTTAACTTTGATAACTCTTTCGTTATTACTAGTAATAGAACTCAATTTATCAACACTACCTGCTGGTAAAATTTCATAGGTTAATGTTTGGCTATCGCCTTTATTTAAAACTAAATTATCAACTGATTTAATTTCACTAGCTCTTAAACCATGTTCATCTTCATTATTTATAACAGTGACAACGCAATAAGCTCTATAGCCTTTTAAGGAAACAGATACTCTAGTTGTCCCAGCTTTATGGCCTTTAACTACGCCACTAGCAATCGTACAAATTGATTCATCTTCAGAATAAAAGCCGTATTCCATACCAAATGAATCAATTCCGGTTTGAGAGTAAGTGAGTTTTTTAGATTCGCCAACTTTAATAGTAATGCTATCTTGAACGGTAACAGATTTTCCTTCTTCAGGTTCTTTAATAGTAAAAGACATTACTGCAAATGGTTCATCATTATCTCTAGAACCATCATCATTATTATCGTTATAAGCATAAATTAAAGAACTACCGGTGTTTTTACCTAGTACATAATTATTTTCTATAGATAAAACGCTGCTATCAGCAATTTCATATTTCACATTTTTAGTAGCATCATTAGGTATAACTATCGGTGATAAAGAATAGGTGTAACCTTTAAATAATGATGTCGCAGGATTAGGAAGATATACTCTTTCTGCAGCCTTTTTAACGTGATACTTATATGACTCAATTTGAGTATAAGTACATGTGTTACAGATTCTATGTCTAGTTCCATCATGTTCTTCGGTCGCAGGGTCATCAATAATCCATTCACCAAAATCATGTAAAGCATAATCTTTGCTCAAACTTTCATATCCTTCATCGATACAAGCATGCCAGTGAGCGGATTCATCTTTAGACCAAGTAGAAGAATAATGATGTTCTAATGGGTCAACATAATGATCGTTATATGAGTATTCACAAATAGAACATTCGTGATGTGTATATCCTTGATGATCATAGTCAGGCTCAACTATAGTTGTCACAAATGCGTGCTCCGCTTTATCGTTAATCGCATCACATCCGCTACATTTATGCCAGTGATAGGTTTCATCACTACTCCAAGAGGTAGACCATGAATGAGTGTGTTCACTAGGAGAGTTTCCACAGCTGGTCATAGTCAAAAACATCGAAGCAATGATTGATGTAAATAAAATCCTTACTTTTCTTTTTTTCATAAGCCCGTTCCTATTAGTATTATTACATATGCGCAGGTATAAAAAAAGAGCGAATTCGCTCTTTTTGATGATATTTTAATTAAAATTAACTCTTTAAGAAGTTTGGAATAATACTATCTTCTTCGAGATATCTTTCCTTTTCTCTTTCCGCAGTGTCTTCGAGTTGATCAAGTTTTTCTTCAGATTCAAGAGGTTTAACAGGTTCGATCACACTTTGAGCAGTGAAATCGACATCATTTTCAAAGTCACTAGCGATGACACTAACTAAAATTTCATCAGTTAATTGGTCGTTAATTGTGATACCAAATTTGATATCAATATTGCCACCCGCTGCTTCAATTAATAGGTTAACACACTCTTGCGCTTCAAATAGGCTAACTTGGGTGCCACAGGTAATCGCAACAATCGCTCTTCTAGCTCCCGCAATGCCTGCTTCAAGTAAAGGTGAAGTAATAGCATTAGTGGCAGCATCTTTGGCTCTATTTGGGCCACTACCCATACCAAATCCAATTAAACCAACTCCACTATCTTTTAAGGTATTTCTCACATCAGCGAAGTCGAGATTAATGACGGCTGGAAGCAAGATTAAATTAACGACAGTCTTAACAGATTGGGCTAAAACTTTATCACTAGCGTTAAAGGCTTCTCCAATAGGAGTATTGCCGTTAGTGATTAATAATTTGTCGTTAGAAACGACAATTAAAGAGTCAACACAGCTTTTAAGTTTATTTAATCCGTCAATAGAATAGACAGTTTTCTTTTTGCCTTCAAAAGTAAATGGGCGAGTAACAATGGCAATCACTAAAGCACCTGCTTCTTTAGCAATACGCGCCACTACAGGAGCAGCACCGGTACCGGTACCTCCACCCATCCCAGCAGCAACGAAGACCATATTAGCATCTTTAACGATTTCTCGAATATCATCCGCACTAGCTTCAGCGGCTTGTTCACCCATTTCAGGTTCTCCGCCCGCTCCTAAGCCACCAGTTAAGGCTTCGCCTAAAATAATGCGGTTATTAGCTTTAGAACTTGCTAAGGCTTGTTTATCGGTATTAGCAACATAGAAATCAACATTAGAAATCTCTTCATCAATCATACGATTGACAGCGTTATTTCCTGCTCCACCAACGCCAATAACAACGATTTTAGCAGCAGGTTCGAAATTGTCTAAATCATAATTTTGCATATATTGTCCTCCTTATTCATCTCTAGTCACTTTGACTTGAGAAGAATTTTCGTTTCTTTTCACTGGATATTTTTTATTGACGAGAATTGCCCCTAATAAGCTAATTAGAGATGGGTCTCTTGCCCCAATAGTCTTCACTTTTAAGAATTTAAAATTCTTATTTTTGAGATTAATGTCGAAATATTCTTTTAATCCTCTTAATTTTGATCCTCCACCAATAAAGATGACTGGCATATTATCTGGATCATCAATGTTATAAGCATTTACAAGTTGTTCTTTTCCAAGATTGAACATATTAATAAATGAGGCTAATTCTTTTTCAATAATTTGGTTTAATGCTTTAACTCCACAGCTTTCTTCTCCTAAAGGAGTTTGAATCTTGCTCACTGCATAATCAAAGTGCATTTCCCTTTTATCTAAGCCATACAAGATTTTAATCTTCTCCGCTTCACTTTCTGAGATATTAAAGCTCGTGACAATGCTATTAGTGATATTATCTCCACCCCACGAGAAGCTACGTGTCGCAAATATTTGATGATTATCCACTAAGGAGATCGTGGTGCTACTTGCTCCCATATCCACTAAAAAATAAGTAGCAGGAACATCAGGATATGTTGCTAATAGTTCGCTATCAGCGAATGGAGAGACGACTCTTCTATTAACTTTGATATTACTATCAACTAAACACGATGTATGTTCTTCATTAATTCTTTTAGGAAGAGTATGAACTTTAGCGTGAACTGTAATTGCACTACTTTCTTTTCCAATTGGAGGAAGAGCGTATCTATTTCCATTATCAAGCATAAATGAATCAGGAATAATATCAATTAATTCATTATCGATTGGTAATTTCTTATTTCTAATAATGTTATAGATGTTTTTAACATCTAATTCACCAACTACCTTCTCTGGAGAAATTACTGAAGTGTATTGAGTAGTTTCGTATATTTCTAAGCCATAAGGTGGTAAAACTAAAACCGCATCATCTAATAGATGCGAGAAATGTAAAGATTCATCCATCACTGGATTGTTCTTGCTTAATTCTTTAATAATTAAAGCGCGATCTTTAATCGCTCCAGATTCAACAGCGTGATTAATAGGAATCTTCTTTACGAAAGTCACTATTACTTGATTATCTTGAACATAACCAAAAACAATTTTAATAAATTTATGAGATATTTCTAAAGCGCATGTTGTTTCTTTCATGCCCTATATTCTACATTAGTTAATTCACATTAACAATACTTTGTTAATTTGAAAGTGTGTATTTTTTTAATAGTGTAATAGCTCTTGAGGTTCAACGTTTTCTTCTGATTCTACCTTATCGTCTTCTTTTTGAGATTCATCATAGTCCGCTTTTAAAGGAACTTGCTCACTTTTAGTAGAGGCAATGTAGGTTGGAACTGTAACTCCTACTCCCACACCAATTAAGCCTAAGAAAACAAAGGAAAAATTACGGACGAGAAAAAAGGCTTTAGATTTATGATGTTTATAAAGCTTGTTTTTTCTTACCATAACAATTCTCCTTTCTTATTTCTTTTCGATGATTCTTAAGGTGCTACTTGCGGAACGATGATTATTTTCTAGTTCATTTTCGCTTGGTCTAATTCCTTTTCTAGTAATGAGAATATAATCTTTTTCTTCTCTCACTAATGGGAAGTTAGTTCTATTTCCTTCCACTACCGTTAACTCTTTAAAGAGTTTTTTAACGATTTTATCTTCTAAACTGTGGAAGGTAATGACTGCAAGTCGTCCGTGGCTATTTAGATGATGAACAACTTGGCCTAATGTTTCTTTTAGAACATTGAGCTCGTTATTTACTTCAATTCTTAATGCCTGGAAGATTTGCTTAGCAGGATGACCAACTTTCTTTAATTCTTTAGCGGGCTTACTTCTTTTAATAATGTCCACTAATTCGAATGTTGTAGATATTGGTTTAACCGCTCTACTTTTAACGATGTTATGAGCAATGGAAGCGGAATATTTATCTTCTCCATATTCATAGAATATTTTTCTTAATTCTGCTTCAGAATAAGTATTAACTACTTCTTTAGCAGTGAGCTTTTGCTCGACATCCATTCTCATGTCTAGTGGAGCGTCGTATCGATAGGAGAAGCCTCTACTACTTTCATCAAATTGAGGAGAACTGACTCCTAAATCCATTAACACTCCATCGACCTTGTCGATATTTAATGACGTTAATATATCTTCGAAATTTACGAAATTAGATTTCACTAATTTGTAATTGGAAGCGATTTTACTTAATCTCTTATCAGATTCTTCAATAGCCTCTTTATCTTGATCGACACCAATTAAGAGTCCCTCTTTATTTAATCTTTTAAGGATTTCACTACTATGACCCGCTCTTCCTAGAGTTAAATCAACATAAATGCCGTTCGGTTTAATATTTAATCCCTCGATAGTTTCATTTAATAAAACCGGGATATGACTAATTTCACTCATCTTCTTTTCCTAATGATTCAGCAATACTTTCAAATCTAGATGAGACTTCTTCTTCATATTTGTTATATGCTTCGCTATCCCAGATTTCGAAGTGATCACCTACTCCAATAATGGTGACGTTTTTAGTGATGTGGAATCTAGATAATACGTCTTTTGGAAGTTGAATACGATTAACTTTATCAATTGGAAGTTCGATCACACTACTTAAGACTGTTCTTAAATAATCTCGAGCATTCTTTTTATTAAAAGAAATCTTTTCACATTCAGCGGTTAATTTTAAGAATTCAGCTTCTCTATATACTGATAAACAACCCTCAAAACCTTTTAAAACATATAAAGGAGAATTTTCTTTTAATTCTTCTTTGATTTTACGAGGTAATAAGAGTCTACCTTTGTCATCTAGAGAATGTTCATAGTGTCCAAAAAACATGTTTACCACTTTCTCCCACTTTTTACCACTTGACTACATTATATAGTCATAACAAAAAGATGACAATAAAGAATTTAAAAATTTATAAAATAAAATGAGGACAACGCCTCATTATAATTTGATATCGTCTAATTTTGCCCAGCGCGGATCTTTTTTCTCCGCTTTTTCTTTTTGATAATCTTCTTCGCTAAGTACTCGATAGCCTACTCCGCTACTAGGAAGTTTTGCTCCCTTTTTCACTATTTTAGTTGGGGTACTTGCAATGATTAATCCTAAGATATATGTGTCTAAATCAAAGATCGGTTTTGGCTCAAAAAAGATATCTTCATCATCTTCTATTTCATTAGAAAATTCTAATGAATCTTTGAATTTTAAGTGTAACGGAACATCTTCTAAAGTATAAGAACATACTCCAATAATATCGCACTCTACACTAATATCCATAGTGATTAAATCATCATATTCGTGAGCGATAACTTTCACATGGGTATTTTCAATTTTACGAAGATGATTTTGATCTAGTTCGGCACTAGAAAAGTCGATATCATCTTCAAGCTCTAAAACATTATTTTGAAAATTAAATCGACTAATCTGCATATTACATTCTTAAACTCACATTCAGAGTTTTTGCTAATTCATATTTGATCTTATCTAAAGTATCGTTAATCTCTTTATCAGTTAATGTTTCTTCTTTACCAAAGACAATATTTACAGCGACACTCTTAAGGTCTTCATCAATGTTACTACCTTCGTAAATATCAAATATTCTGGCTTCTTTGACTAAACCTTTTCCGCTAGTTTTGATCACTTTAATAATTTCAGAAGCAGAAACTTTCTTATTTACTAGCATAGCTAAGTCTCTACTAACAGTAGGGAATTTAGAAATAGGAGTCATTTTACTTAAAGATACTTTCGCGTTAAGTAATGGTTCAAGATTCATTTCTAAAACCACAACATTAGTTTTAAAGCCTAATGCTTTTAATGCTACTGGATGAAGTTCACCTAAAACTCCAATTGGAGCGTTTTGGAAAATGATTTTAGCAGATTTACCTGGATGCAATTCTTCTTTACTAGAAGAATAACGTTCAAATCTATATCTACTAGCTTCTATTCCTAAAACAGTAAATAAGCCTTCCACTAATCCTTTCATATGATAGAAATCAAACGAAATCTTATTCATTAAGTCTCTAGTATAATCTAATCCCACTAAGACAATAGCGAGGTGTTCGCTTCTACTAGAAGTTGACATCATATTTGAGGTTTCAAATAATTTTAAGTCTTTATTTTGTCGATTAACGTTATATAACGCTGATTCTAGTAAAGAATATAAGATGTGAGTTCTAAAATATTCTCTTTCATCAGTTAATGGATTAAGAAGTTTATAATGCTCTTCTTCATGTAAGAGATTGAATTTTTCACTATTTTCTTTAGAAACTAAAGAATAAGTTAAACATTCATCTAATCCGTTAAGAGAAAGATATTCTCTAATTTTTCTAAGTCGAGACTGTCCAAGAGATAAGCCTCCAACTTTCGCGTCAAGTAGAGGTAGTTCACTTTTTACATTTTCAAAGCCAAGCACTCTAATGACTTCTTCGGAGATATCAGCCTCGCAAGTCACATCAAGTCTAAAAGAAGGAATAGAGACTACAAATTCATCTCCACTTTCTTTACTAACATTAAAGTAGAGTCTATTTAAAACATTCTTAATCTCTTCCTTGGAGAAGCTTGTTCCAAGTCGATTATTGATATAAGAATAATGACATTTTAAACTAGAAACAGGTTTTTCTTCTTTTTGATATTTAACTATATCAGAGAATTCTTTGCCTTCTGCGTATTCTTTAATCAAATATGAAGCAAAGTTAATCACGCTTTCTGCTTGATAATGATTAGTGCCTTTAACAAATCTTTGGCTCGATTCGCTAGATAAACCAAGTCGATTAGAGGTATGACGGATACTCGCACCATCAAAGCTTGCGGCTTCAATATAAATATGAGTACTCTTTTCATCAACTGCACAGGCCAAAGACCCCATCACTCCGCCTAAACACATCGCTTTTTTATTTGAGGTAATAACAATGTCCTCTTTTTCAACTTTATAAGTTTGTTCATCTAAAGCAACAAAATCACAGCTTAGATCGTCTCTAGCAATTAATTCGGCTTTATCTAATTTATCGGCGTCATACATATGAAGTGGCTGTCCGGTTAATAACATCACATAGTTACCGATATCCACAATATTATTGATACTTCTAACACCCATCGCTAAAAGCGATTCTTTCATAAATTTAGGTGATTCTTTAATTTTTATTCCTTTAATTTCTCGACCTGAGAATTGGCTACATCTCCAAGTTTCACTTCCAACTTTTAAGTTAGTTTTAAAAGTCTCTTTTACTTCAAAAGTAGGAATCTTCACTTCTTTAGAGAAGATCGCACCAATTTCTCTAGCGACATTATATAAAGATAATAAGTCTGGTCGATTAGCGAGAATTTTCAAGTTCAAGACTTCATCATCTAATCCTAAATAGCCTAAAACATCTTCATTACCAACTTCAGCATCGCTAGGTAATTCTTCAATACCTTCAGTTTGTTCTTTTCTTAAATTTTTAGCGTCCACTCCTAATTCAAGTAAGGAACAACACATTCCATTAGATTCCACTCCACGGATGACGCCTTTTTTAATTTCTTCTCCAGGGAGTTTAGCTCCAACTCGAGCCACAATAACTTTTAAACCAACTCTTGCATTAGGAGCGCCACAGACAATTTGTTCCACTCCATATTTAGGACCTAAATCCACTTTTAATATGTGGAGATGATCGCTATCTGGATGTTTTTCACATTGTAAAATGTGACCAATAATTAAATTTGTGCCGCTAGCAAGTCTAGAAACTTCTTCTACTTCAATACCGGCAAAAGTTAAGCCATTAGCAACTTCTTCAGCGGAGAGGTTACCTAAATCAACATATTTTTTTACACTTTTTAAACTGACTAACATAGTTAACTCCTCCTATTACGCTTTCTTTTTATATTGATGGAGGAATCTCACATCATTTTGATAGAACTTACGGATATCATCAATTCCGTATCTTAAAATGGCGACACGTTCAATACCAATGCCAAAGGCAAAACCGCTATAAACATCAGGGTCATAGCCATTCATCTTTAAAACATTTGGATGGACCATACCTCCACCAAGGATTTCAATATAGCCTGTACCTTTACACATTGAACAGCCTTTGCCGTTACAATTTGCGCAAGTGATATCAACTTCGACACTAGGTTCAGTAAATGGGAAATAAGATGGTCTAAGTCTAATTTCTCGCTTTTCACCAAACATCTTTTTAACAAAGAGTTCTAAAGTAGCCTTTAAATGTCCGATATTGATATTTCTATCAATAACAAGCCCTTCAATTTGAGCGAATTGATGACTATGAGTCGCGTCATCATCATCTCTTCTATAGGTTTTTCCAGGGCAAATAATTCTAATTGGTTTACCTTCAGCAGCTTGCATTGTATGAGCTTGAACTGGAGAGGTATGAGTTCTTAATAAAACATTTTCGGAAATATAGAAAGTATCTTGCATGTCTCTAGCAGGATGGTCTTTAGGAATATTTAAAAGTTCAAAGTTAAATAAGTCGGTTTCCACTTCTGGTCCATCAGCGACTTCAAAACCCATATTTAAGAAAATATCGGTGATTTCGTCTTTGACGACATAGAAAGGATTAACTCCTCCAACATCGACATTTCTACTTGGTAAAGAGATATCAATTTCTTCTTCCTTGAGTTTCTTTTCAAGTTCTTCTTTACGAAGTTCACTTTCTTTTTGCTCAATTAATTTTGCAATATCGTTTCGAGTTTGATTAAGTTCTTGACCTGCCTCTTTTCTTTCTTCTGGTGGAAGCGCTCCTAATCCAGATAAAAGAGTCATAATAATACTTTTTTTAGCGAGGTATTTAACTTTAAGTTCTTGAAGCTTATCTAAGCCGAAAACGCTTTTGATATCATTCATCGCTTCAGAATATACTTCACTAACACTAATTTTTTCTTTCTTTTCTTCCATGGTGAATATTTCCTACTTTTCAAATCGCATAAAAGTATAACACAAAAAGGGGTGTTTGAAATTATATTTCATCTTTTCTTTTATTTTATACTAAAAAAGACCACTTTAGTGGTCTATATTAATGAATTCTATTCATTAAGATTCCCCCGGCTATCGCCACATTAAGAGAATCGATATTTTTAATAGGAATGATGATTTCAGTAGTTGCTAATTTGGTGATTTCTTTACTAACACCATGAGATTCATTTCCTAAGACAAGAACGAATTTTTCTGGGATTTCGATGGAGTTAAAATCCACAGCTTTTTTGGATAAATTAGTGACTAAGATTTGATGAGTTCCGATATAATCTTTTAATTGACCAGTGATAACAGGAATATGGAATATCGCTCCTTTTGAGGAATTGATGACTTTTTCATTATAAATAGAAACACAGTTTTCACTAGTAACCACTAAATCATAATCAAAGGCTAAAGCAGTTCTAATTAATGTCCCCATATTACCAGGATCAGAGATATTGTCGAGATATAAAATTTTATTAGGATTACTAACCTCATATTGCTTCATTTTAGCAATGAAAACTACGCCTTCAGGATTAACGTTACTAGAGAGCTTTTTTAAGACTTCTTCACTCACTAGATTTTGAGGGATCTCACTAGGAGCGTCAACATATTCAGTAGCGAATATTTCTACGACCATATTATTCGCTAAAGCCATTTGTAAAGACTTAAAAGTCTCCGCTAAAAACATTTGATGTATTTTGCGGTTTTTATTTTCTTTTAAAGAGTAGGCAAATTTCACTCTTTCATTGTTTTTAGAAGTGATAACTTTAATCATGATAAATTCCTTTAATTAGCATTTTACGATACTTGTCATAATCTGGACAATATTTATATACTACATCATAGAACTTTTTAGAGTGATCATAGACTAGGATATGAGCAAGTTCATGAACGACAACTGAATCAATTATCGGCATTGAATAATGAATTAAAGATAAGGCAAAACTAAGATGTTTCGTGTATCGAGAATTACTTCCATATCGAGACTTCATATCTCTCACTCCCACTTTATAAGATGGTAGATTCATAATCGATTCGTAATATCTTACTCTACTAGTAATGATTTTAGTAAAAATTGGTTTTAATTTCTTTTTTAATTCCTCTAAAGAATGATAAATGATTTCTGGATAATTAGAGATTGTGATTTTACCAGGATATGATAAACCATATTTATTCCCAAATAGATAGAAATATTCTTCACTAAAAGGAGACTCTTTCGCGCTAGATTTAATGAGTTTAGTCGCATACTTATCTAATCCTTTAATAATAAAATGTTTCGTAGTCCATCTATTGCAAGTAACCACAAACTTATTATCTTTAAATCGATAATGGACATTTTTAATCCTTTTATAGATGACTTCTACTTCATAATCGACATCATTTACTTTGTAAAAGAAATTATTCATGGGCTAATTATACCTTGAAAGAATATTTATAGATATATAAAATGATATCGTTATGGAAAAAATCTTGATTAGTGCTTGCTTAGTTGGTGATAAAACCCGATACGACGGGAAGAGTAATTATCATTCTTTAATTAAAGAGTTACTTCAAAAATATGAACTAGTTCCATTTTGTAGCGAGGTTGAAGGAGGACTTAAAACTCCTCGTAAACCAAGCGAAATTATCAAAGATAAAGTCATAAATTCTGAAGGTGTGGATGTTACTAAAAACTATAAAGCTGGCGCGGAACTTGCTTTAAATATTTGTAAATACTGCAATATTAAGATAGCAATTTTAAAAGATGGCTCTCCGGCGTGTGGTGTACATCAAATCCATGATGGACACTTCAACGGCAGAAAAATAAAAGGAATGGGTATAACCGCATCCCTATTAGCTCAAAATGGAATTAAAGTCATTTCTGAAGACGAAATAGAAACTCTACTTTAATAATTTGTTTCCTGACGGTGATGATTCTCTTCTAATTTAAGAAAATAAGCATCATAAGCATCAGACCAATCATATCCTAGCGTTGCTAGGATTTTTAAATAGCTTTCAAACATTTTCACATATTTAACAAAGCTACGTTCGTTATAAAATTCATTGATATAGTGATAGCTATTTAAAATCGCACTAGTGAGATCTAAGTCCGCTCCATCAATTTCAATAGAGTCGATTTCAAAGTGATAGGCTAGTCCTAAAGAAAGAAGAAAATGTAGGCCGTCTGCAAATTCATCAAGGACTCTTTCCTTGGATTCGCTTGGTTTAAATGACCAGAATTTAAAAGTTCTTGTCGCATTAGCAAACTCTCCAAGTTCCACTAGTAAGGCTAAAAGCCTTTTATCTTTAGTTTCTTCATAAGATATATGATGATTTTTAGCAATTTCCGTATCTAATTCTAACTGCTTAAGATACATATTTTTAAGTACACAAATCATATTTAACTCCAGTATTATTCCAAATATAACGCACGTAACTTATTAACATCAACTTTTAATACTTCAATTAAGTATTTTTCAATTGAGCCATATATCGCCTTAACTGTTTCTAAAGCGTGATCAAGATATTCAACTTTCGCGGAAAATACTTCTTCTAAAGCTTTTTCATATGTTTCATTATAAAAAGGCTCATTTCTTAACATATATTTAAGATTTTTAATCTTAATTTCCATTGCCTCATTAGTTAATAAATAATCTTCTCTAGCGTCAGTTTCTGACACTCCTAATGCAATTTCTAATAAATAGGAAGCTAACCCTGCTCGATCTTTTCCTTGAGAGCAATGATAATAAAACACTCCATCACTTTTAGAAACTAAAAGTTCAAAGAACTTCTTTAAAGCATTAATTCCAATATCGTGAGTCAATAACTCAGGATATAAATTATACATATGAGCGAATCCATCTGTATTATCTCCTAAAAACCAAAGTAAATTACTATCTTCAGTTTTACTATCTTCTTTTTTGACATCCGCTTTCATTGAAGGAATATTGTGATAAGTCACTCCATCAAAACGATAATCAGGGCGAGAAACAAATTCATCTTCCCCACGGAAATCGATAATATCTGTAAGATGTAATGAGTTAATAGTCTTTATATCTTTTTGACTAACTTTTCCTAAAAAACCACCACGATAGATTCTGCCTTCTTTAACCTTCTTTCCCTTAAATCCAACTAGTCCACCGAGGTCTCTAACATTCTTCTGATATGATAAGTCAATTTTTCTCATATTTATAATCATAGCAGTTTTTGATTTATCTTTTTATTCTTTTATTTTCAATTATATTGAAGATGTGAGATAATAGTAGCGAAATTTAAAGGAGTCATATTATGGCAAAAGTATTAACCATTAATTCTGGTAGCTCAAGTTTGAAGTTCAAACTTTATGAAATGCCAGAAGAAATAGAGCTTTGCTCTGGAAACTGTGAAAAAATCGGTTTGAGCGAAGGTATTTTTAGAATTAAATATAACGACAAAAAGGATGAATCATATCCAGTATTCCCTAACCACTCTGCAGCCGCAAAAATGGTTGTGGATGCCTTATTAGAAAAAGGAATTATTTCTTCTTATGATGAAATATCTGCAGCGGGACACCGTATCGTTCAAGGAGGAAAATATTTCTCTAAATCCGCGATGTTTGATAAGGATACTGAAAGCAAGATTGAATCTCTTATCCCTCTTGCCCCACTTCATAACGCTGCTCACTTAACTTGCTTTAGAGCGTTTAAAGAAGTCTTACCAAATTGTCCAATGATTGCAGTCTTTGATACTGCTTTCCATCAATCTATGGAACCACAAGACTATGTCTTCCCAATCCCATATGAGTTAACAGAAAAATATGATATTAGAAGATATGGAGCCCACGGCACCTCCCATAACTATCTCGCTATTGAAGGTGAAAAATATTTAAAAGACACCAAAGGCAAGAGAATTATTTCTTGTCATATTGGATCTGGTGCTTCTATTACCGCCATTAAAGACGGTAAATGTATAGCTACCTCAATGGGTCTAACACCTTTAGGCGGTATTATGATGGGTACACGTACAGGAGACATGGATCCAAGTGTTTTCAACTATGTTCGTAAAGTAACTGGTAAATCAGCGGAAGAAGTCTATCAGATGTTTAATAAACAATCTGGCTTTGCGGGTATGTCTACTGTTGGGCCAGATAGTAGAGACGTCTTAAAAGCGGTTGAAGAAGGTAATGAACACGCCATTTTAGCCAACAAAGTCTTCAATAGAAGAATTGCTGATTTCATCGGTCAATATTATGTGAGATTAGGTGGAGCGGATTTAATTATTTTCTCTGCTGGTATTGGAGAAAATGAACCAAGAACTAGAAGAGATGTTTGTAAATTAATTAAAGACGCATTAGGTGTAGAAATCGATGAAGAACTCAATAGTACAATTCACGGTAAAGAAGCTTTAATCTCCACTCCAAATAGCAAAATTAAAGTCGCGGTTATCCCAACTAATGAAGAAGTGATGATTGCCCGTGATGCCTATAAAATGTGCTGCTAGGAGGATATATGAAATTAGCCCCAGAAATTAAAGCAATTGGTAAAAAATATAGAGCCCAAATTAACGGCATTGAAGCTTCAATTAGAAAATATAGTAAAATCGCTATTTTCAGACATATCATGCCTGACTTTGATGCTTTAGGAACACAAATGGGTTTATATTATTTTCTTAAAGAAAATTTCCCAGAAAAAGATATTAAAGTATTAGGTGATAATCATGTCACTTTTACTCCACGTCTATTTCCAGAAATGGATAAGATTAGTGACTCTTGGTTTAACGAACCATTTTTAGCGATTATTGTTGATGTTTCTAATAAAAGTAGAATCGCTGATCCTAGATTTGAAAAAGCTGAATGCATTGTCAAAGTTGACCATCACCCAAATGTTGAAGAATTCGCTAAATACAATATTGTTGATACATCAATGGCTGCTGCTAGTGAATTGCTTGTTTCAATTTTATTGAACTTTAAACACAAATATACTTTAGGTAAAGAGAGCGCAACTAATTTCTATATTGGTATTGCTGGAGATAGCGGACGATTCCAATATTCATCTACTAGCGCTCATACATTTGCTGTTGCTAGCGAACTCATTAGTAGAAAAATTTCTTTAAATGAAATCTACGCCAAGATGTATGTCAAACAAATTGATGATTTAGCGGTCACCGCTTATATACTTAACAATTATAAGATCTCTCCTAAAGGTGTTGCTTATTACGTTTTAGATTCTAAAATCCAAAAAGAGCTTAAAATCACTACCGAAAGAGGCAAGGAAAACGTTAACCTATTTTCTAATATCACCGGAATCAACATTTGGTGTTCTATCACTCAAGATGATGATCCAAAAGAACCATGTTGGAGAATCTCTATTAGAAGTAGAGACTATGTCATTAACGGTGTCGCTACCGAATTTGGTGGAGGCGGACACGCTCAAGCAAGTGGAGCGAAAATTGCAACTCTTGCAGAACTACCAAAATTCATCGATGCTTTGGATGCTTTAATTAAGTAAATCTAGTTAAACAAATATGAGCCCCTATTATCGGGGCTTTTTATTTTATAAATTCTCGTGATAATTAATATATTTTTTAGTAATATATTTATATGTTCGTCCCTCTAAGAATTATCTCTGGATATTCATTTCTACAAAGTGGATTAACTATGGAGAAAATTTCTCATAGTGTTTTTTCTAATGGGTATTTAGGAGCGGGACTTGCAGATTTTAATTATTTATATGGCGTTCCTCATTTCTTTGAGGAGATGAATAAAATAAAAAAGAAAGCCATCATTGGTATATCCGTTTTAATTAATGACTATTCTTTAGTGCTTTATGCCTTAAATGAAGATGGCTATAAAAATTTAATTAAAGTATCCGCACTTGTTTCTAAAGGAGAATCGGTTGAAAATTATCTTTTAGATAATCACTCTGGCTTATTAGGTGTATTAGAAGCTAGTTATAACGCCTTTCCACTTGAATTTGATAATCCTGACTTCTCTAAAAAAGTCGCCAAATTATCTAACTTAGTGGATATATTCTATATCGGAGTAGAAGTTAATGATAAAAGTGATATCCCTTATATAGAAAAAGTTAGAAAGTTTGCCTCTAATCACACTTATCAAACAGTGGCTTTTCCGCGAATTCAATATCAAAAGAAAAATGAGGCGATTACTTTAGATATCTTAAACGCCATTGATAAAGGGGAGAAAATCGAAGAAAAAGTTAAAATAGGAGAGCAGTATTTTAAGTCAATTGAAGTTTTTGAATCTTTATATAAAAAAGAAGAAGTTGATTTAACTGTTAAAATACTAGAGTCCACTACTTTTGATTTTAATAAAAAACGCGGTGAATTATATCACTATCCAGTAAGTGACTCAGTTGATACTTTAAAAAGAAAAGTTCATCAAGGTTTAAAAGATAAAGGGATTCTAGATCAAAAACATATCGAAAGATGTAAAAAGGAACTTGATGTCATTATTGAAATGGGGTTCCAAGATTATTTCTTAATTGTTTCTGATTATGTGAATTACGCAAAAAATAACGATATTTTAGTTGGCCCAGGAAGAGGTTCTGCAGCGGGGTCACTAGTCTCGTATTGCTTAAACATTACTGAAGTAGACCCATTAGATTATGATTTACAGTTTGAAAGATTTTTAAATAAAGCGAGAAAAACCATGCCAGATATTGATGTTGACTTTATGGACACCAAGCGAGAAGACATGGTCGAATATATGAGAAAGACATATGGAAACGATAAAGTGGCCTACATTGTCGCTATTCAAACAATTCAAGCTAAACAAGCTCTTCGAGACATTGGAAGAATTTATGATATTCCAACTAGACACATCGATTTATTATCTAAATCTATTCCTGATAAAGTTAATTTAAGAGAGGCCTATAAAACTGTTCCTCAATTTAAAACATTAGTCGATAGTGATAAATATTTTTTAGAAATAGTATCTCTAGCGTCTAAAATTGAAGGCTTACCTAGACAAGCTGGGACTCATGCAGCAGGTATTGTTTTAAATCAAGATTCATTAACTGATGTCATTCCAGTCACTATTGATTATGAAGATCATTACACTGTGCAATATGAAAAAGACTACCTTGAACCACAAGGTATTCTGAAGATGGACTTTTTAGCGATTAGAACTTTATCAATTATTGAATATTGTTTAGAGCTTGTTAATCAAAATCATTATTTGAATTTAGATTTCTATCATCTTCCTTATCTAGATAAGGAATGCTTTGAATTATTTAAAAATCTACAAACCATTGGTATTTTCCAACTTGAAAGTTCAGGGATGAAAAATGCAATTAAAATTCTTAAGCCGGAATCATTTAATGATATCGTGGCCTTAATCGCTTTATTTAGACCTGGTCCAATGGATAATATTAAAGATTATGCAGATAGAAAAGCCGGAAGAATCAGACCAAAATATTTATCTAAAGATGTCGAAGAAATATTATCTTCTACTTATGGTGTATTAATCTATCAAGAGCAAATCTCTTCTTTAGCCATAAAAATGGCGGGATATTCTCCAGAAGAGGCAGATTTATTTAGACGTGCAGTGTCTCATAAAGAAAAGGCAGTACTAGAAAGTAGTAAGAAACAATTTGTCACTGGCTCCATTAAAAATGGATATACAGAAAAAGATGCGACTCAGATGTTTAATAACATCTTAAAATTCGCTAATTACGGCTTCAATAAATCTCACGCGGTGGTTTATGCGATTATTGCCTGTCGAATGGCCTATTTAAAATACCACTACCCACTAGAATTTTATGCCTCAATATTAACGATTTCTTCAGGAGGAACTGACGCTAAATTTGGCGATTATGTCTCTGAACTTAAGAAAAGAAAATTAAAAGTATTACTTCCTGATATTAATAAAAGCGACAAACACTTTGTTATAGACAAAAACGGACTATTATTCCCGCTCAATATGATTAGAGGGGTAAATGTTGATGTCACTAATAAGATAATTGATGAAAGATATTTAAAAGGAGAATTCACCGACTTCTTTAATTTTGTGAGCCGTATGTATTCTCAAAATGTTAGTGAAGTCGTTTTACTAAAAATCATCAATTCTGGAGCGTTAGATATTTTTAATAAGAATCGAGAGACTTTAAGAGCCACTCTCCACTACGCCTATCAACTCGCAGAACTATCTTTAGATAATGAAGGGCAATTAATATTAGATTCAACTTTAGATCATCAAAAACAATATTTTGAAGTGAAAGATGATCCACTCACTAACTTAAATTATGAATATGAAGAACTTGGCATAATGTTAAGCGATAATCCGCTTCGCTATAAAAAAGACTTACTTGATAAATTTAAAGTAGTAAGTATCGCTGATATCTCTAGTTCTATAGGCTACATTAATATCGCCGGAATTGTCTCTTCAATTAAAGTAATTAAATCAAAGAAAAACAATACTTCGATGGCCTTTATGAAAGTGTTTGATGAGGACGGAGAAATTGAAGTTGTTGTCTTTGCGAAAGTATATGAAAGAGTGTTTTCTCTTTTAGAGAAAAATAACATCTTATTAATTAACGGGCGATATGACCAAAAAGAAGATAAAGATAGCTTTATCGCTAATGAAATAAAACTGCTTGAGGAATAAATTATGGGGAAATTAACAATTATTGATGGCAATTCACTTTTATTTAGAGCCTATTTTGCTACCGCATATCCAGGAATGGAAATTATGCGTAATCAAGACGGCGTTCCTACTAATGCCATTTTTGCCTTTAGTAATATGATTAACAAAATAATTTCTTCATTAAAAGAAGGAGAAGGAATTATTGTGGCTTTTGACGCCGCTAAACATAACTTTCGTCATGATGCTTTAGAAACTTATAAAGCCAACCGTAAACCAGCCCCTAAAGAATTAGTCGAACAATTCCCAATTGCTAGAGATTTTTTAAGAAACTTTGGTATTTTTCAATTTGAAGAAGAAGGTTTTGAAGGAGATGATATCGCCGGCACTATTGCAAAAAAAGCGGAAGCAGCAGGCTACGAAGTGACAATTTATACTTCTGATCGAGATTTCCTCCAATTGGTAGATAACAAAATCACAGTGAACATCATTAGAAAAGGCTTATCTGATGTTGTCGCTATGACTCCAAGTTTAGTAAAAGAAACATATGGATTTGAGCCAATTCAAATTATTGATTATAAAGGATTAAGAGGAGATAGCAGCGATAATCTTCCTGGTATACCAGGAATTGGAGAAAAAACTGCGGTTAAATTAATCGAAGAATATGGCTCTTTTGATAATATCATTGCTCACTCCGAGGAAATCAAAGGAAAAGTTGGAGAAGCAATTAAAGAAAACGAAGAAATTGGTCGCATTTCTCGAGATTTAGCGATCATTAAAACCGACATTGATTTACCTTTTAGCATCGAAGATACAATTTATGAAGGCTATTCCTTTAAAGCGATAAATGAATTCTGTCAAAAATATGGTCTAAAACAATTCTTATCTAAGGTCTCACCTAAATGGAAAAAAAGTGAGGGAGGAGTTGTTTTAGAAGTGAATAAAGTTTCTTCTTTAGAAGGATTAGAGTTAGATAAAGAATTTGGTATTGCTTTAGATTATGAAGATTATGAAGATTATTATCGTTCAGAAATTTTTGGTATGGCTTTAAGCGATAAAAAACATCACTACTACATTTCCCTTGAAGACGCCAAAAAAGATAAAAAGCTTTTAGAAATTTTAGAATCTAGTGAATATAAAAAGTATTGTTTTGACTATAAGGCTATTAAAGTATCTTTATCTAATAATGACATAGTCATTAACGGATTAGAATTTGATATTTTAATTGCTTCATATTTATTAGACACGACAATTAAAAATAGCCCACAATCTGTCTTTAATTTATATGGAGTAGATATCTCTAGTAAAGACAAAGAAGATTCAATGAGCCTATTCAGTAGTGAAAATCCTGACTATACATGTCAAATTGCTTATAATTCCTACGCTTTAGCTAGTAAAGTAAAAGCGGAATTAGTAAAAATTTCTACATATGATTTATATGAATCTGTGGAATTGCCTTTAATTGATACACTTGCGAATATTGAAATTGAAGGCTTTCCACTAGATACAAAAGTATTAGATGAATTTGGAGATATTTATAAAGCCAAATTAAAAGAGATAGAACAAGAAATCTATGATTTAGCGGGTGAAAAATTTAATATTTCATCATCTAAACAAACCGCTGCTATTCTATATGAAAAGCTAGGCTTACCATCAAATAAAAAAGGTTCTACATCTTTTGATAATTTAAAAGAACTTGTCAATAAACATCCAGTGGTTAATAAAATTTTAGAATATCGTAAATACTCTAAACTTATTTCCACTTATATCGAAGGATTAAAACCTCATGTCTATAAAGACGGAAAGATCCATGCTTGCTTTAATCAAGCTTTGACTCAAACTGGAAGATTATCTTCTTCTAATCCAAATTTACAAAATATTTCGATAAGAGACGAAGAAGGAAAAATGATTAGAAAAGCATTTTATTATCCTAATCATGAATATGAGATTTTAAGTCTCGATTATTCTCAAATCGAATTAAGAATTTTAGCCCATCTTTCAGGGTGTGAATCTTTAAAGAAAGTTTTCGAATCTAACGAAGATATTCATACCGCTACTGCTAAAAAAGTTTTTAACCTAGAAGGCGAACCAACTCCTTTACAAAGAAGAAAAGCAAAAGCGGTCAATTTTGGTATCATTTATGGGATTAGTGACTGGGGATTAAGCGAACAGCTTGAAATCCCAGTTAATGAATCTAGAGAAATTATTAATAGCTTTTACAAAGCTTTCCCAGAAGTAAATGAATTCTTTAAAGATTTACTCTCTAAAGCTATGGAAAATGGCTATGTCTCGACAATGCTCGGAAGAAGAAGATATTTAAGAGAACTTCATGATTCTAATTATCAAGTTAGAGAATTTGCCAAGCGTGCGGCGATGAACGCCCCAATTCAGGGAAGTGCCGCTGATTTAATTAAAATCGCCATGATACGCACAGAAAAAGCTCTTAAAGATGCAGGGCTAAAAACAAAAATGGTGTTACAAATTCACGATGAATTAATATTCAAAGTGCCAAAAGAAGAAAAGGAGAAAGCCTACGAAATAGTCAAATCTATTATGACGAGCGCGATGGATTTATCTGTCCCGCTAGAGGTTGATGGAGGATTTGGTCTATCTTGGTATGACTGTAAATAAATATGCCTGAATTACCAGAAGTAGAAACTGTTAAAAAAGTTTTAATTCCCATTGTTAAAGATCGAAAAATTTTAAAGATCGATGTTTTAAGAAAGTCCACAATTGAAGGTGATGTTGAAGAATTTATTTCTAACCTTCAAGGACAAACATTTTTAAATATAACTCGTATAGGAAAATATCTTATATTTCATCTAAGCAATAACGTAGTAATGCTTTCTCATTTACGTATGGAAGGAAAGTATTATGAGTTAGAAGAATCTGACTCTAATTCTAAATACGCTAGAGTGGTATTTCATTTAGATAATGGACATAAACTAAGCTACGATGATTCAAGATGTTTTGGAATTTTAAAATTATCAAACGAACAAGATTATTTAAAGGAAGAGATGATTGCTAAACTTGGTCCTGAACCATTTGTGATTAACGATGTTAAATCAATTTTGAAGAAAGTTAAAAACATTAAAAAGCCGATCAAGACCACTTTACTTGATCAAACATTAATGACGGGTTTAGGAAACATCTATGTTGATGAAACCTTATTTGCTAGTAAGATTCATCCTTTGACTCCGGCTAATAAGATCACCGAAAAGCAGTGGCTAAGTATTGTTGATAACGCTAAAAAGATTTTATCTTTAGCGATTGAATCAGGTGGTTCCACTATTAAAAGTTATCATCCTGGAAAAGATATCGATGGTAATTTCCAAACTAGACTAAAAGTTTATGGCAAATCTGGAGAAATGTGTCCAGAATGTAAAACTCATCAATTCCGTTTTATAAAAGTAGGAGGAAGAGGTACTACATTTTGCCCACACTGCCAAAGAAAAGTCGGCGTTCCACTTAATGTAGCAATTACAGGCAAAATCGCTTCCGGTAAATCCACTGCCACAGAAGTATTTAAAACTCATGATATAGCAACTTTATCAAGTGATGAAATTGTTAAAGAACTTTATCTAAAAGAAGATGTCGTAAATAAAATTGAGAAATCTTTTAGCTTAAAATTTAAAGATAAAAAAGTGGATAAAGATATTTTAAGGAATTATTTATTAACGCATCCAAAAGATAAAAGAAAGCTTGAAAGAATTGTTCATCCTCTTGTGGAAAAAGAAATTAAAAATTTCTTATCTTCATCAAAGTCACCAATTAGAGTGGTTGAAGTACCACTACTATTTGAATCTAATTTAGATCGTTATTTTGACGATATTATTGTTATTGATATCGCTAAAGATAAACAAGATGAGCTAATTTCTAATAGAGATAAAGCAAAAGCCTTATATTTAAAAGAAATTAATAAGACTAATAAGATTGATGAGAATATCTTAAAAGCAACTTATGTCATAAAAAATGACGGCACAAAGGCCGCCTTTATAGATAAGATAAATAAAGTAATTACTGAGCTAAAAAGCTTGGCAAAGTAATTTCTTCTTTACACATTAAAGTTAAGAGTTGTTTTATCTGCTCAATTTTTGGCTTACTTGCTACATTAGATTGATACATTGTGCAAATATCATCCATAGAATAATTACTTGTAATTATTGTGAATAATTTATTTTTGGCTCTATAAGATAAAATTGGGAAGAGAACATTTTCTCTAACGAAATCACTTTTAAATTCATTGCCAAAGTCATCAAGGACTAACATTTCACTATTTTTAAGAGTTTCTAATAAGTCGTTATATCTTGGACTTTTTTGGAAAGCAAGGTCTGTTAATTCTTTAAATCTTTCTGGTACATCAATAAAGGAAATGGAATTATAGGCTTGGTTTCTAGCCGCATCAACACAAAGTGTTGCAGCGAAATATGATTTGCCTGTAGACATATCACCTTTAATATAAATCCAACCATTAGATTTTTTATCTAAAGCAGAATCTTTATATTTTCTTAAGATTTCTCTTTTACATTTACTATTTACATTAGAAATATCGGTTTTAATATGGTTATCAAAAAATTCTTCACCAAAATCAATAACCGCAAATCTCTTTTTAAAATTCACTTGTTCTAAATATTTTTTACAAGGAAGGATATTACGATCCACTACTCCTTCTTCATAGGTAATATTAGTAACTAGGTATTTTGGTTCTTTATTACAATATTTTAACCCCTTACAGTTTTTGCAGTTTTTTACATCCTCAGAAAAATCAAAGATTTTTGGAGCGTTTTCTCTAATTTGTTCATCGCTTAATCCAAGTTTCTTACAATAGCGATAAGCAATTTCATTTTCAAAAATCGATTCTTCAATTTGTCTTAAGAATTTTTCTGAAATGGTGATGTTTTGTTCAACTTTTAATCTTTCCATATTAACGGTCCTCGAAGAAACTCATAATATCATCGTCTTCATTAACACTTTCTTCAGCTTGATTAACTGAAGGAGCTTGTTCGACTTTACTAGTAGACGATTTCTTAGTTTGTTTCTTTTTGTCTTTCGTATAGTTGTTTCTTAAATATTCCATCGCATCGACTGCGGTTTCTACATTTTCTCTAGATAAGCTAGCAGCAATCTTTTCAGCACTGTATCGACTGAAAACGTTATTATTCATTGTAAGAACGAAATCAATAACGACATTAATTACTGGGTTAGCCAAATTATAATCTTTACTAAGATTATCAATAATGTTTAAATCTGCTCTTGCTGGTTTAGTGCCATTTTGTAAAACAGATAACACTTCTTTAGGGGAAGTAACTTCGAACCACTTAATTTTAGCGGCTAAACCATCATCTCCAATGACAGTGTTTTTACTTCTACGATTAGATTTTCTACTCGCTGTAGAATAGCTAACTTCATTTTTAAGATCTTCATTAACTTGGGCTAAATCCACTCTTTTGCCTTTTTCTTTTTCTGGAGAATAGCAATTAGCCACTACATGAGCGCTAACTTCTTCACTTACTCCATATAAAGTTGATAATCTTTCAATTTCTTTCATTTCTTTTTTAGTGAAAGCATTTTCAGAAATTTGACTCTCTTCTTTTAAAGAAGTAAAGAATGAATCATAGCTAAATTCAGTAGCGATTTTACTTCTATTTCTTCCAGCAATTGTTGATTTATTTTTAGAAGCTTGTAAGAAAGCAGCGTCTTCAAAATCTGGATGAAATACATCATTAAATGATGTAGAAATATCATCTCCCGCAGTTTCAAGATGATGTACTTCATAAACTCGCTTCATTTTATTAGCGTCACTTTCCCCAATCGCTTGAATGAGTAAGCCAAATAATAAAGTATCACCAAAAAAGCCTTGTGGAGTTCTTGGGGCAAGTAGCTCATAGTGATAGATTTTTACATCCTTAATTTTCTCTAATTTAGTTTTAACTAAACCAACAGCCTCTAATAATTTTCTTCCTTCTAAAAACGCTCCTGGAGTCATTTTCATTCTCGCTAAGAATTGCTCATGAGAAGAATAAGAAAGTACTTTTTGGTTTTTAGATTCGCTCCAAAAAGAGAAATAAATCGCTAAAGCAGCATAGCCAATAATCGGTTGATATAGATTGGTAATTGTTTCTCGATCATAGTCTGCTAGTAAAGTAGAAACTCTAACTTCAAACATGTCTTGTTCTGATAAAACAACCATCTCTATACCTCCCCTTTTGACAATGATTATGCCAACTTGATTCACCCTTTGTAAATATAAAAAATTTATAATTTTTATGTGGAAAAAGTTATCCACATTAACTTCAAAAAGATTTATACATAGTATAAATCAAACCAATTTTTAACCTATCTTTTAGACTTATCCACAATGCATTTTGTGGAAAAAGAATTGTAAAGTATTTTTTAATTAATTAAAAGTGTTCTATAATAAACGCGTGCTATTTTATTGAAATAGCAAAACGGGGTAAAAAATATGATTAAAAAAATCGCTGTCTTAACAAGTGGAGGTGACGCTCCAGGAATGAATGCTTGTGTTAGAGCAGTCATTAGAGCCGGATTAGCACGTGGAGTTGATATGTACGTTGTCTATGATGGTTTAAAAGGTTTAGTCGAAGGAAAAATTGAACAAGTTAATAAAGACTTCACTCAAGACATTATTAATCGCGGTGGCACAATTATTAGAAGTGCGAGACTTCCAGAATTTAAAGATCCTAAAGTCTCTAAAAGAGCCGCCAACATTCTCCAAGACTTTGAAATTGATGCTTTAGTTGGTATCGGTGGAGATGGAACATTTAGAGGATTAAACGATTTAGCCAAAAACGGTATTAAAGTCGTTGGTATTCCAGGCACTATTGATAACGATGTTGGAAGTACTGAGCAAACTATTGGTTTCTCCACTGCTTTAAACACAATCTGTGAATGTGTCGATAAACTTAAAGATACTTCTGGAAGTCATCAACGTTGTTCCTTAATCGAAGTTATGGGTAGACACTGTGGAGACCTTGCCTTATATGCAGCTTTAGCTGAAGGTGCCGAAGGTGTAATCTGTGTTGAACATCCACTTAAAGAAGATGTCTTATTTAGAAAGCTTCGTAAGATGAAAGCTCAAAACAAGAACCACGCTATTATCATTGTTTCTGAAAACTTATTAGATATTAATGAATTAGCAAAGAAAATTGAAGATGAAACAGGCTTTGATACAAGAACTGAGGTTCTTGGTAGACTCCAAAGAGGTGGCTCTCCATCTGCTGAAGATAGAGTATTAGCTGCTAGAATGGGCGCTAAGAGTGTGGATATCGTGATGAGTGATGATCCTACAAGCAAAGTTATTGGAGTTAAAGGCGGACAAATCATTGACTTGCCAATTACTGAAGCCGTAGAAATGAAGCACGAACATACTCATGGCTTAAGAGATTTAATCGATTTATTACAATAATCATATTTATATATAAAAGAAAGGTAGCCCGCTATTGTATTGCGGAGGAAATTAATTATGAAAATTCAACAACATGATGGTTCAATCATCGAAATTGAAAAGTCCTCAAAAGAGGCATTCGAAGTATTAAACCATTCCACTAGCCATCTTATGGCAGAGGCCATTAGTGAGTTATATCCAACTGCGAAGTTTGGATTTGGCCCAGCCATTGAAGAAGGTTTCTATTATGATATCGACTTTGAAGAACAAATCGGAGAAGAAGATTTAAGAAAAATCGAAAAGAAAATGCACGAACTTTCATCTAAAGATGAAAGAATTGTGAGAGAAGTCTTAAGCAAAGAACAAGCTTTAGAAAGATTTAAATCTAATCCTTATAAAGTGGAATTAATTAAAGATATCGATGAAGATATCACTATTTTCACTCAAGGAAAATTCACTGATCTTTGCCGTGGACCACATATCTTAAGTACCGGCCAAATTAAATACTTTAAATTATTAAATTTAGCAGGTGCTTATTGGAGAGGTGACTCCAAAAATAAGATGTTAGTGAGGATTTACGGAACTTCCTGGTTCTCACAAGCAGATTTAGAGAATCATCTTAACGTTTTAGAAGAACGTAAAAAAAGAGATCACCGTATCTTAGGTAGACAACTAGGTTTATTCATGCTTTCAGAATACGGTCCAGGATTCCCATTCTGGCTCCCTAACGGCATGATTATGCTTGAAGAAATTAAGAAATATTGGAGAGAGATTCATACTCGATATGGCTATCAATTTATCAACACTCCAATTGTCTTATCTCGTGAATTATGGGAGACTTCAGGACACTGGGACCACTATCAAGAAAATATGTACACCACTAAAGTGGATGACAAAGATTTCGCGATTAAGCCAATGAACTGTCCAGGAAGTATCTTAGTTTATAAGAATTCATTACACTCCTATAAAGATTTACCAATTAGACTTGCCGAACTCGGTTTAGTCCATAGACACGAAGCTAGCGGGGCTCTTAACGGTTTGTTTAGAGTAAGAAGTTTTACTCAAGATGACGCTCATACTTTTGTTAGAGAAGACCAAATTGAAGACGAAATTACCTCCATCATTAAACTCTATGATGAGATTTATAATGTCTTTGGTTTAGACTATAAAATTGAATTATCCACTAGACCAGAAGAAGGTTATATTGGAGATATCAATATTTGGAACAAATCCGAAGCTATTTTAAAGGATGTTTGTTTAAAAACTGGTAAAGAATTTAAGATTAATCCAGGAGATGGAGCGTTCTACGGACCTAAACTTGATTTCAAACTTAAAGACAGTATGAATAGAGTCTGGCAATGCGGTACTATTCAACTTGATATGAATTTACCTGAAAGGTTTGAATTATTCTACATTAATAAAGATGGAGAAAAAGAAAGACCAATCATGATTCATAGAGCCTGTTTAGGTAGCATTGAACGTTTTACCGGCATGATCATTGAAAACTTCGCTGGAGCCTTCCCTTGCTGGTTCGCTCCTGTTCAAGTCAACATTCTTCCAGTCAACAACGAATTCCATTTAGAATACGCGAAAAAAGTTAAGGAATGTATGTTAAAAGAAGGATTTAGAGTCGAACTTGATGACGCTAATGAAAAACTCGGTTATAGATTAAGAAATAGTCAAGTTAGAAAGATTCCTTACACTATTGTTATTGGAGATAATGAAAGAGATAACGGCACTGTTACTTACCGAAAATACGGACAAAAAGAACAAGTCACTGTCTCTTTAGAAGAGTTCAATAAACTTCTTAAAGAAGAGATTGAATCAAAAAAACGTTAAAAAACACTTTACTATTAGATATATCTAGTAGTAGAATAAACCACGCAAAATAAGGTAGAAAGCAGAGGCACCCGCTTCTCGCCAGATCGATTCAGTATTGATTGGCTAACAACTACATTCTTGGGGTTAAGATTGTTACGGGTGCAATATGCTTGCATCCGTTTTTTGTAAAAAGGAGATGATACTTATCCAAGAGCAAGAATATGGCAAAAAGCCAAATAACCAACCAAAAGATCTCGTCAACGAACTAATTAGATTCCCAAGTGTTCGATTAATCGGACCAGCAGGAGAACAATTAGGGGTTATGTCCGCAAGAGAAGCACAATTAGAAGCTAATAAATATAATTTAGACTTATTATGTGTTGCTCCTAACGCCACTCCACCAGTGTGCAAAATCATTAACTACGGTAAATACCGTTACGAACAACAGAAAAAAGCGAAAGAAAATCGTAAAAACCAAGTTCGTATTGAAGTTAAAGAAATTCAACTCACACCACAAATTGGTTTACATGATATGGAAACCAAGGCTCGTGCCGCTACTAAGTTCTTAGCAGCCGGTAACAAGATTAAAATTGGAGTTAGATATCGCGGAAGACAAATGACTCACTTAGAGGTTGGAGAAGAAACTCTTAATAAGTTCATCGAATTACTAGGCGACGCCGCGGCGATTGAAAAACCTGCCGCAATGGAAGGTCGCTGGTTAATTGCAGTATTAGCGCCAAAAAGAAAGTAGGAGGAAATTAATATGCCAAAAATGAAAAGCAAACGTGCTTTAATGAAAAGAATTAAAGTCACTGGCAGCGGAAAAGTCACAAGACATCACGCTTACACATCACATTTAGCCCCACACAAAACCACAAAACAAAAGAGACACTTAATGAAAGGTGCAGCCTTACACAAGACTGACTATAAGAGAGTTAAGTATCTCATCGTGAAGTAAGGAGGATTAGACCATGAGAGTTAAAGGTGGAACAGTCACACACGCTCGTCGTAAAAGAATGCTCAAAAGAGCAAAAGGTTACTTCGGCAGCAAACACTTACTTTACAAAACTGCGAAAGAACAAGTCATGCACAGCTTACGCTATGCGTACATCTCTCGTAGAACTGTCAAAAGAGATTACAGAAAATTATGGATCAGACGTATCAACGCTGCATGCCGTATGAACGATATCTCTTATAGCAAGTTCATGTATGGATTAAAAGTTGCTAACGTTCAAGTTAACAGAAAAATGTTATCCGAATTAGCAATCAATGATCCTCAAGCATTTGCCGATTTAGTTAAGACAGCTAAGAAAAACATTAAATAATTATTATAATTATTTATAAAGCCTGGTTTCCCAGGCTTTTTCTTATTCTATAATTTTTACTTCAATATTACTAAGAGCTTCATTAATTAAAGATTCGTAATCAAACTTCTCTTCATATTCTTTTGCTTCCTCTAATTTAGGAGCGGTTTTAGGAGCTTTAGGAGTAAAGATGGTGCAACAATCTTCATATGGTCTAATCGAAATATCGTAGGTATCAATCTTTTTCGATAATTTAATGATTTCTAATTTATCCATGGTCGCACATGGTCTAATGACTGGAGTGGATGTTACTTCGTTAATCGTCGCCATTGATTGAAGAGTTTGACTCGCCACTTGACCCACTGATTCTCCAGTAGAAATAACAGGGCAATTTCTTCTTCTAGCAAGTTTACTTGCTAAACGAAACATCATTCTTCGCATTAAGGTAATGCAGTAACTTTCAGGTGCATTATCATAGATCGTTTCTTGGATTTTAGTAAATGGAACGATATGAAGTCTTATACGAGGTTGATATCTATTTAACTTAGTTAATAAATCGATAAGTTTATAAATAACTGCTTCTTGAGTATATGGCGGGGAGGCAAAATGAATACATTCAATTGTCACTCCTCTTTTCATCATTAAATAGGCCGCAACAGGAGAGTCAATTCCTCCAGAAAGCATATGCATAGATTTACCTGCTACTCCAAGAGGATATCCTCCTGCTCCAGGGAAAGTTTTCACAAAGATATATGTTCCTTCATCCCTAACTTCGATATTTAGTAAAATATCGGGATTATGGACATCTACTTTTAAATTAGTGTTTTTTAAAATAACAGGAGCTACTAATCTAGTGATTTCCTCACTATGAAGAGGGAACTTTTTATTACTTCTTTTAACTTTAACTTTAAAAGTCTTTCCTTCTTCTAATTTGATTAATTCTAAAGAAGATTCTTTAATCTTTTCGATATTGTTTTCTATACGGGCCACTAAAGAAAGACCTTGAATGCCTGATACATCTTGAAGTCTATCAATGATTGGTTGATATTCGTTACCATTTAAATAGACATAGATATGATCAAATCTCGATTCGACTTTCACATCATAATCTTTTAAAGCGTGCTTAATATTTAAAAATAAGGTATGAATAAAATCCTTTTTATTTTTCCCTTTGGTGGATAATTCACCAAATCTCACCATTACATAATCATAACTTACCATATTAACGGATATCCTTAATAATTTTATCTAAAGTAGACACTAAAGTGTCTATGTCCTCATTTGTGTTTAAATAATCTATAGAAACGCGAACTGTGTTATTACTTATTAATTCATTTTTTCCTAGTGAAGCAACAACATAACTTCCTTTTTCTTTAGAAGAGTGACAAGCGCTTATAGAAGAAACCATAATTCCAGCATTACTTAACGCTTCCACCACTACTGAGCCTTTCTTCTTGATTGAAGAAAAGTTAATGATGTATGGATTAATCTCTTTAGGCAGATTAAGTTCATATAAATCTGGATTAGATTTTAAATAAGATATAAGTCGATTAGCCAAATTTTCTACATGGAGATATCTTTCTTTAGAAGTAGATAAGGCTAATTCTAAAGTTTTCTTAAACGCTAAAGCACTAGCTAAATCGTTAGTCCCACTTCTTAAGTTATATTCTTGTCCGCCGCCACTAGCTAAAGGGAGAAGTTCAATTTTCTTTCTTTTAATTAAAACACCACTAGAAACTAAACCGTGCATCTTATGAGCGGAAATAGTTAATAAATCAATTTTATTAAAATTGATATTCTTATTAGTTTTGCCAATTAATTGAGCGGCGTCACTATGAAATATCACTTTCGGATAATCTTTTAATAAATCCGCAATTTGTTCTATCGGGTTAACACTACCAATTTCATTATTAACCGCCATAATTGAAACAAAGATAGTTTCTTTTTTTAACGCTTTTTTAACATCTTGAGGACAAATTACACCATCACTATTTGGATATAAATACGTTACTTCAAAGCCAAATTCTTTTTCTAGCTGCTTAAAGGCTTCTAAAACAGAAGGATGTTCATAAATAGAAGTGATGATGTGATTACCTCTATTTTTATATCTTAGACACACTCCTTTAATGGCAAGATTATTAGATTCAGTGGCCCCACTAGTAAAAATAACTTGATGATCACTACATCTTAATAAAGTTATGATTTCATCTTTAGTTTTATTTAGTAAATAATTAGCCTCTTGACCAAGCTTATGAATGCTACTTGGGTTTGCGTAATATTTATCTAAGGCACTAGAAAAAGTTTCCTTAACTGTTGTGTCAAGTTTTGTTGTACTAGCGTTATCAAGATAAATAATATTAGGCATTTGGATTATTGTGTCTATTCTTATAAATAGAAGTTGCTTGAGAATTTATAGTGACAAATTCACCTTTTTCAAAACCGAGTTCTAAACTAGCGACAGTTTGATTAATATCTTGTTCATCTCTTTCTTGATTAAGAACCATAATCGAAGTTTCTGCCGCCTTTTGATTTCTAGAAAGAGATTCCACTTCTTCAAACATAGAATTAGCAAGATTCTTAAGATTTTCAATCTTACGAGAAACTTCATCGACATTAATTGGTTTATCTTGAATTTGGTCATAAATGTCGTTTAAAACTTCGTAAACTGCTTCGATTCGATCAGCATAATTAGCCTTAATGGCGTCATTACCAATTTCATCCAATAAACTTTCAGTTAATTTGATGCGGTGATAATAAACAGAAATCAAGTTATATGCTTCTTCTGCAGTACTCTTTAAAGAATCGACATAATTCTTAAAGTTCATCACCCCTTCATTCACCACTTTATAATTTTCTTCAAGTTCATCTAACTTGGTTTTTAAAAGTGAGAATGGTTGACGCGTACCACTATGAACAAAGCCATCTAAATAACGTTTAGCGCTTCCTAAACTATCAACCGATCTAGATAATTCATTAATTCGGTCATTTTCTAAATCCGAAACCATATAGAATTGTTTAACTTCAGGAAGAACAGCACAGATTCTTAAAAAGAGTTTTTCAACTTCATTAACTTCATTATAAATGCGGGTGTAATTCTCATTAAAATAACTACGAGCGGTAATCTCTGCGTCTAATAATTTTGCAAACTCATCAATCTCGGTGAGAATGATATCGCATTGAGTTTTAACACCACCACATTGAAGGTTAATAATTTTCTTAGTTAATTCTGTGAGTTTCTTTTTCCAATCATCGATATGGACTTTAAAGGATAAGTGATATAAAGGAACTCCTTCTTTTTCGGTTTCCTTATATTTGTTTTGTAATTCTACTAACTTTTCAGGGATAACAGTTTTAACTGTTTTACATAATGTAGATAAATCAATTAGGACATGTCCTAAAGCAGTTAAGACATCATCTAATGAGTCAATTTCAGTTTGAATTTCATCATATTCCGCCCCTTCAAGCATATCTTCAAACATTGAAAATTTAGAATCAATCTTATCAAACATTTTGTTAAATGTTGGAGCGACTAATTCAAGATCATCAGATTCTGAATAATAAGTTTGTTTGACGTGGCGATACACTTCTTTTAAGTGATCAATATTACGACGGCATTGTTCTTCAAGTTTAATTACTTCATATAAATCGTGATCTAGTGATTTAACACTCTCACTTAAAGTATCAATTGCCTTTTTAGCTTCGCTAATAACGTTTTTAATATTTTTATATTGTTTTGCTTTAACTAAAGATGCTAATTGTTTAAGGATAGAATCGGCATATTTATCTTCAACATCATAGATGTTTCTAAAACGTCTTTGGAAATACTCATATTTATCCATGTAAAGGAGGTTGGTTCTAGAGATAATTTCAAGTCTATGGATATATTGGCTATCTTGTCCGATAAGTAAAGAATCATAATATGAAAATTGCTTTTCAAGATTACGAATTTGTTTTCGATAGTTAAATCTAGAATAAACAAATAAATAAAATAAGACGCCACCTGCAATAACGACTACACCAATAGCGACTATTAACGTTATCAATGTACCAGTAGCAAGACCAATAACCATAGATATCCCTCCTTAATCAAAGATTAATTATATATATTCTATAGTAAATCCTTTAAAGAAGGAAAAAATAATTAAAATATTTTTTGTTAGGAAAATTAGTAGCCAAAGAAAAAATATAAGCAAAAATATAGTTAAGTAGGTTATATCTTTAATGAAAAATATCCACTAAATAATTAGTTCAAAACGCTCAAAGTCATCACCACTTTTTAAAAATTTAATTTTTATGTTGATTAGTTTGAGCAAATCCTTTATATTATTCACTGCATGTAATGCAGCACATTAATACTGCTCGACTGATGTTTGATATTCAAACAAAGTAACCAAAGCTATGCGGTGAAATGCCAGTTCAAACACCCGGAGCAAGGAATTAATGCCTCAATTTATTTGCAAATAATAAAGAAAGGAAGGAAGTCACATGAGATACACTGGATCAGACTGGAAACAAAGTCGTAGATTAGGATTCTCCACTCTTGAAACTGGTAAAGAACTCCAAAAAAGACCTTATGGTCCTGGACAACACGGTGCTTCAAGAAAGAAGAAACCATCTGAATACGGCAAACAATTAGTCGAAAAACAAAAGTTAAGACAGATGTATGGTGTTAATGAAAGACAATTCCGTAGATTATTCATGCTCGCACTTAAGAGCAAAGAAGTTACTGGTTTTGCCTTCATGAAACTCTTAGAATCTAGATTAGACAACCTCGTCTATCGTATGGGATTTGCCCGTACTAGAAGAGGCGCTAGACAACTCGTGAATCACGGCCACATCGAAGTCAACGGCAAGAAAGTTGATGTCCCAAGCTATTTATGTTCCTTAAATGACGTTATCGCTCTTAGAGAAAACGCCAAAGAAATGAAAGTAGTTAAAGAATCACTTGCTTCTATCGCTACTAAAGTCGGCTGGGTGGAAGTTGATGAAGAAAAACTCTCTGGTAAATACATTCGTGAACCAGAAAGAAACGAATTAACTCAACAAATCACTGAATCACAAATCGTTGAATACTACAACCGTAAGCTCTAATCTAAAAACTTGCTTACAAAGACTCGTCAATTGGCGAGTCTTTTTTTATACATATCTAAAAATATTATGTTATAATTCTACATAGTAGATTGGAGCATAATTATGGGCATATATGAAGAGTTACAAGCGCGTGGATTAATCGCGCAAGTCACTGACGAACAAGAAATTAGAGAACTTCTTAATAAAGGAGCAGCGAAATTTTATATTGGCTTTGACCCAACCGCTGATTCTTTACACGTAGGACACTTCATGGCCTTATGCTTAATGAAAAGACTCCAAGAAGCTGGTAATACCCCAATCGTCTTAGTAGGTGGAGGAACAGGTCACGTTGGTGATCCTTCTGGAAGAAGTGATTTAAGACAAATGATGAGCAAAGAAACTATCGACCATAACGTTGAATGTTTCAAAAAGCAAATGTCTAGATTCATCGATTTCAATAAAGCTTTAGTTGTGAATAACGCTGACTGGTTACTTAAACTCAACTATGTTGAGCTTCTTAGAGATGTTGGTCCACACTTCTCAGTTAATAATATGTTAAGAGCGGAATGCTATAAGCAAAGAATGGAAAGAGGCTTATCTTTCTTAGAATTCAACTATATGATTATGCAAGCTTATGACTTCTATTATTTACATGAGCATTATGGCTGCAATATGCAGTTTGGTGGCGATGACCAATGGTCCAATATGCTTGCGGGTACTGAATTAATTAGAAAGAAGACCGGAAAAGATGCTTATGCGATGACTATCACTCTCCTTCTTAACAGTGAAGGCAAGAAGATGGGTAAAACCGCATCAGGTGCAGTCTGGCTTGATCCAAATAAAACCACTCCATTTGAATTCTTCCAATATTGGAGAAATGTTGAAGACGCTGATGTGATAAAATGTTTTAAACTATTAACATTTGTGCCTTTAGATAAGATTAACGAAATGGAATCTTGGGATAGTTCTCGTATTAACGAGAAAAAAGAAATTCTTGCCTATGAACTTACAAAATTAGTTCACGGGGAAGAAGAAGCTAATAAATCCTTACAAGCTGCAAAAAACTTATTTGCGGGTGTTGGGGATGACTCCACTATGCCAAGTATCGAACTTGAATTAGAAGATGAAGTAAATCTACTAGACTTATTAGTGAAAGCAGAACTCGCTACTAGCAAAAGCGAAGCTAGAAGACTAGTTGAACAAGGCGGCATCTCAATAGATGGAGAAAAGAAAACTAATCCTAATGAATTGATTAAGATTAGTGATTCTATAAAGATTAAAAAAGGAAAGAAAATCTTCCTTAAAGTCATTAAAAAATAAGGGTCGCCCCTTATTTTTTTTATATTTTTGTTACGTTAGATAGTTGCTGCTGTAGATATAACCCAGAATAATCTAGCAAATCCCCAGATTACCATAAGGCCACCAAATACGATAGCGACAACACCGACGTTTTTACTGGCAGAGCCAATAACTCCTGGAATAGCAAATGCTAAAGCAATGAAACCAGCAACTAAAGTAATGACAGCAAACGCCAAACCCATAAGTGGAATTAAAGATAATAATCCGAACACCAAAGCAATGATGCCGAATACTAATCCAACCACTGCGAGTGGTTTGCCCCAATTACGAACAGTCTTACCTTCGCTCATCCTTTTCTCCTTTCGAAATTCTTATATATTTTACGAAGAAGAAGAAGAAGCAAGCACTTAATCTCTTTAACTGCTATCACATTAGTTTTGGAGTGCTAAATTATTTATATAATAAATAAAGCAAATTTCTAATATATAGGGTATTTAACTTTTTGTAATCTCCTTGATGGATAATTAGCTCTACCTTCTTTAGCCTGAGGCTTATCATCAAGCATCACAAGATCTCCGGTAAAGCCACATGTCATATTGTTTACAAAGTAGGTACCAACTCCATATAAATCAACTGGCACACCAAGAGCTTTCCATTCTTTAATTTTTTCTGGCCCGAAAGAAGAAGAAACGATGATTTTAACATAATTAAATCCTTCTTTATCTAGGGCTTCTCTAAGAGCAAACACCAATTCTTTACAAACTCCATGAGGGTCAAATCCTGATGTATCTTTATCATCAAAATAATGGTCAATTAAAGACTTAGAAGTATCAATTCTTACTCCATTTAAATCTTCTTTTAATGCGCGCGCTAAGATTAAGGAGTCTCTAACTACATTATTGTTATAGTCAATTAAGGCTGTTACTTTCTCGTTTGGATAGGTTTTATGATAGATTTGAGCAGCTTTCACGACATCTCCACCACATACTTGAATTAAAGCATGAGGCATGGTGCCCATACCTTTTCCTCCCCACCACGCTCCTTGAGCGTCAGTAGAGACTCTATTAATTCCCGCTACGTAAGTAGCATAGCCGTCTCCTACTTGAGTGTGATAATCATCTTGTCTATCTGCCATAGAAAATACAGGGGTATCTCCTGCCACTCTAAGCACTTCTCTTACGTTAGTAGCGACACTACTTCTTCTAGCTAAAATGCCGTCGATGACACTTTCTAAAAAACCAAAGTTTTCATATTTACCAGTTACTTTTAAAACTGGTTCCATATTATTAATGATATCTCCATCATTAAGAGCTTCAATTTCTAGCTCTTCTGGGTGAATCGCAAATGTGTGTAAGATAGCAATCGCTTCATCTACTCCACAAAGCATAGAGTCGTCTCTTCTTTGAAACCACTGCATCGTGACTTTATGATTAGGAGCGTTTTCTTTAACGATCTTATTACTTTTTAAAAAGTAATTGGCCGCGTAAAATCCTTCGCCTAATTCCTTTTCAAATTTAAATGTTTTGTTGGTAAGTCGAGATATCTTGCCTTGTTTTTTTAATTCTACTTCTAACATTTATTTGACCTCCGAGAGAAAGAAATCCATATTCTCTTTAATGTTTTCATCTATTTCAAATAATCTTTTATCGTTCTCATCTTTAATATATAAATCATAATAGGAACAATATTGACCTTTAGAGATTTGATAATCTCTCATAAATGTTCCTGACTCACAAAACACCATTAATTTGTTGTTATTAATTTTAGTGATATATCCTGAGCCGTGTTTATAATCTAATAGTTCTAAATTATATCTAGCTAAGATTCCATTAATAACATCAATTAACGGATTAGCGGGTAAATAAATAATTCCACTATATTTGATCTTCGCATATTTAATGAAGTTTTTAAGTTTATATCCCACTATTTCTTGCTCATGATATAAAATATCAACTTCACCTAAAGGAGTTGATTTATCTACCTTTTTATCAGAAAAAAGCACCAAAACAGTGTTATCTAATTCATGATTGTTATATAGTCCGTAATTTTTAATCATAAGCCTAATACCGCTCGCTTAATGGATTTCCCTTTTGTAATTGCCTTAGTTTGATATTCAGTTACTGCATCATCTTCATCTAAAGCATCATAATCATAAGTGACATTAATCTTTTTAAATCCAGCTTCACTAAACATCTCTAAAGAGAAATTAAATAAATCTAAATCATCAGTTTTAAAAATTAATTGGCCGTCATTTTTTAAAATACGTTTATATTCTTCCAAAAAAGAGATACTAGTTAATCTTCTTTTGGAGTGTCTCTTTTTTGGCCATGGGTCAGAAAAATTAAGATAAATCTTATTGACTGAATGATCTTTTAATAGACGAATAACTTCCGCCCCATCACGGAAAAGAAATTTCACATTATTTAATTCTTTTTCCACAATCTTTTTTAAGGTGATACCTGCACAAGTGACATTTTTCTCCACACCTAAATAGAGGCGATGAGGATATTTCTCCGCCATTTGGATGATAAAATCACCTTTGCCGCTGCCAATTTCTAGATATAAATCATCTAATGAAGAAATTTCTTCATCAGTTAGTGAATATTCTTGATGTTCTTCTAAATATGGAACGGTCCAAGCCTTAAATTTTGTGCGCATTTTATTTCTTTAAAACTTCTCCAAGTTCATATATCGCTCTAGCGTAGATGCTCATTGCTTTAAATAAGTCTTCTTTTTTAGTCATTTCTCCTGGAGAATGCATTAAACTATCAAATCCTGGGAATTGCATACCAAAGGCGACAACATTATCAGCGCATTTCGCGTAAGTTCCTCCGCCAATAGCAAGAGGCTTACTTTTTAAATCACCTGTTTCTTCTTGATAGGCTTTTAATAAAGTTTTAATAAGTTCACTATCTTGAGGATAGAAAAGTACTGGATTATTTTCTCCTAACTTAACTTCAAATCCTTTATTTGCTTCTTTAATAGAAGCTACTAATTCTTTATAGTCGCAAGAATTTATATAACGGAAGTTGATAGTTAATTCCATAACTCCATCTTTATAGGAAATTAAACCCATATTAGAGGAGTTATGACCCATTTCCTTATTTGTTGCACTACAGCCATATCCTTTGCCGTCTAATGGTTCATATAATTTCACAAGTCTTAGTAAAGACTCATTTTTAGAAAATTCTGCGATTGATTTAAGCGCCATCATTCCCGCGTTAACACCTTTTTCAGGAGTAGAGCCATGAGCAGCTTTACCAAAGAAAGTCACAGTGGTTACATCATCAACCGTACGAATTTCAGCTTCGTTACGATGATAACGCTCCATAATGAATTTTAAGAAGTCTATGTTAAGATCAACTTTAAGTTCACATTTATCGATAACTGCATTACTCGCAGTGCCACCTTTAATAGAAATTAATCCTGGCACGTCAACTTTTGCTTTAACAGTAAAATTAGTAATCCCTTTTTCAGCGTAGATTAAAGGGAAATCACTATCAGGAGAGAATCCTAAAGTAGGTTGCTTCTTTTTAAGAACTTTAAAGTAATGATGCATACCTAAAGAACCACTTTCTTCGTTTCCTCCAACTAGAAATCTAATTTCATATCCCCCTAATAAGCCTTCATCTCTAAGAGCTTTTAATGCATAATATGAGGCAAGTAATGGTCCTTTATCATCAGATACACCTCTACCATATAGAACGCCTTTTTTCTCCGTCATCTTAAATGGAGGGTCAATCCAACCATCTCCTGCAGGAACAACATCCGCGTGAGCCATGATGGTTAAATTCTTATTCCCTCTTCCATATAAAATTTCCACTATTTTATTATCATAATTAGTCACTTCAAAGCCATCACTTCTAGCTAAATTTGTGATGTAATTTAAAGCGTCAGAAACACCAGCTCCAAAAGGATTAGTTTCATTAACGGTGTTAGGATCATAGCTTGAATCAATAGAGACAAACTCTTCTAATGATTTTAGTAACTCTTTTTGATATTTCGATGTCAACTTATCGAATTTCGTCTTTTTCATTTTTCAACCTTCTTTTCTACATAAATTGAGAGTCCCTCTAAACAGAGATTCTCATCATAAATATATGGGGCTTTAATATCTTTTAAGACTTTTGGAGCATTGCCTCCAGTAAAGATATGTAAGCACTTATATCCAATTTCATTTTCATATCGCTCAAGTAAACCATTAATCATTTCCACATGCGCGTAATAAACACTGCTATTGATAACATCTATTGTGTTTCTAGATTCACTAAGCTTTTTCACTTCATCTAAATCAGTGTTAGGAAGTAATTCTGTTGCTTCATTTAATATACGTTTACTAATTCCCATGCCAGGAAGAATAACGCAGCTATTAAAGACGTTTTCTTTAGTGATTAATAAAATTTTGCTCGCCGTTCCCATATCAACAATTAATATAGGAGATTGATATTTATTTACCGCTCCCACTAAATCAAAATATAAATCTAATCCTAATTCATTTTTGTTATCGATTTTTATTTTTAAGTTAGAGAGGTCGCTAACAGCAAATTCTAAGATGTCTAATTGATATTTTTTATAAAAATAATCACTTAATTGTTCGGTGATTTTAGGAGCTACACTACTAACATAAATTGATTCAATATTATCTTTAGATAATAAAGCATCTAATTTGTCTTCGCTTATTTCACTATTAAAGCATCTTCCTAAAAATAAGAAGTCACTATCTAAAGCACCAAACTTTGTGGCGGTATTTCCAATATCAATTAATAATTTCATTTAAATTGCGACGATATTAATAATCTTGTTTTTAACAACAATAACTTTCTTTATTTCTTTTCCTTCAGTGTGACGTTTAATTGCTTCTAATTCAAAAGCGAGTTTTTTCACAGTCTCATCATCTAAGTCTTTATTAACGTCTAAAGTCGCTCTAAGCTTACCGTTCACACTCACTGCAATTTGAACATTACTTAAAACGATTTTAGAAGAGTCAAATGTTGGCCAAGGTTCGAAATCAATTAAATCCTTATGACCTAAGATTTGCCATAACTCTTCTCCTAAGTGAGGGGCAATACACGCTAAAGTCTTTAAGAATCCCTCTAAATAAGGAAGATAAATCTTCTCTGCTTTATAAAGCTCATTAGTAAAGACCATCATTTGACTAATGGCGGTGTTAAATCTAAGGGCTTCAAAGTCTTCAGTAATCTTTTTAATTGTGAAGTTATAAATATAATCAAGTTTACCGTCATTTCCACTAGTGAACTTTTTAGAATTCTCTTCTTCAGTAAATAAACGATAGACTCTATCTAAATATCTTTTAGCCCCGTCTAAACCAGTATCACTCCACGGCAAAGAAGCTTCTAAAGGTCCCATAAACATTTCATAGAGTCTTAAAGAATCCGCCCCGTAATTTGCAACCACATCATCAGGATTAACAACGTTCCCTCTAGATTTAGACATTTTTTCTCCGTTAGATCCTAAAATCATTCCTTGATGGAATAATTTTTTAAATGGTTCTTTTGAAGAGACTATTCCTTTGTCATAAAGGAACTTATGCCAGAATCGTGCATAGAGTAAATGTAAAACCGCATGCTCTGCTCCGCCTATATATAAATCTACTGGTAGCCAGTGATCTAATAATTTCTTATCGCCAATACATGTATCATTATGTGGATCGATATAGCGAATATAATACCAACAGCTTCCTGCCCATTGAGGCATCGTGTTAGTTTCTCTAGTGCCGTGTTCTCCGTTAGGTAAAGCCACGCTTAGCCATTCTTTAGCATTAGCTAAAGGAGACTCACCAGTGCCGCTTGGTTTATATTCTTTCATTTCAGGAAGAACTAATGGTAAATCGTAATCTTTAAGCGGAACTAAATCACCATTATCCTTAATGATAATCGGGATTGGTTCTCCCCAATAACGTTGACGAGAGAATAACCAGTCTCTTAATTTATAATTAACTTGTTTTTCTCCACTACCTTCTTTAATTAATTTATCTAAGATAACTTCTTTAGCTTTTTCGATATTTAATCCATTAGCGATATCACTATTAATGTGAGGTGCGTCTTCAACAAAAGCAGCTTTAGAGATATCGCCTTCTAAAACTTGTTTAATAGGTAAGTTATATTTTTTAGCGAATTCATAGTCTCGCTGGTCGTGAGCGGGAACTGCCATCACCGCTCCAGTACCATAGCTTGCTAAAACATAATCACCAATATAAATTGGGACTTCAGCTCTGTTAACTGGGTTAATCGCATAAACTCCTAAGAACACTCCAGTTTTATCTTTATTTAATTCTGTTCTTTCTAAATCAGATTTAGATTCCACTTCTTTTAAATAAGCTTCAACTGCGGCTTTTTGCTCAGGAGTCACTAATTCTTTGACTAAAGGATGTTCAGGAGCAAGAACGCAATAGCTACATCCATATAATGTATCTACTCGAGTGGTAAATACATCAAATGATTTATCAGTACCTTTAATTTTAAAGGTCACCTTAGCACCAACGCTTCTACCAATCCAGTTTTTCTGCATCTCTAAAGTAGAAGCTGGCCAATCTAAATCTTTTAAATCTTCAAGTAATCGATCTGCATATTTAGTGATTTTAAGTAACCACTGTCTCATTGGTTTTCTAATTACAGGATAGCCACCTACTTCACTTTTACCGTCGATGACTTCTTCGTTAGCGAGAACCGTTCCTAAAGTTGGACAAAAATTCACTGGTCGATAATCAACATAAGCTAAATCAGAATTGTATAGATTAAGGAAAATCCATTGGGTCCACTTATAATAACTAGGGTCACTAGTGGCGATTTCACGAGTCCAGTCATAAGAAAATCCTAAGGATTTGATTTGTCTTCTAAAATTATTGATATTCACTTCGGTAATAATAGATGGGTGTTGATTAGTTTTCATGGCATATTGTTCGGCAGGTAAGCCAAAAGAATCCCAGCCAATAGGATGAAGGACATTAAAGCCTTGCATTCTTTTCATTCTCGCTAAGACGTCACTAGCGGTATATCCTTCAGGATGCCCAACATGTAAACCTTGTCCGCTAGGGTAAGGAAACATATCTAGAATGTAATATTTTGGTTTAGAAAAATCATAAACATCGCAGGTATAGGTCTTATTCTCTTCCCATACTGCTTGCCATTTTTTCTCAATATTTTGATAATCGTAGCCCATATATCTACCTCGTTTTAATTAATAATTAACCAACAATTTCTTTATATAACATGTGGTAAGAGTTACCACTTTTCTCCCAACTATTATCAGTTAATAAAGCGTTTTTCACTAACTGACGATGGGTATTATTATCCCATACGAATATATCGTATGCATAGTGGCAAGTTTGAATCATATCAAATTCGGAGAAATTGTCAAAGCCGTATCCATTTGATATTTCTTTATTAGAGGAATCATAATTAATAACTGAATCTTTTAATCCGCCTGTTCTTCTAACAATTGGTAAAGTACCATATCTTTGAGCGATCATTTGCCCAAGTCCACATGGCTCAAATAAGCTTGGCATCATGAAGAAATCACTACCAGCGTAAATTAAATGAGCAAGCTCATTATTATAGCCGATATAAATTCCTACGTGGTCAGGATAGTCTCTTCTTAAGCGTTCCATTTCTTGTTCATAGTCATATTCTCCACTTCCAAGAAGAATGATATTTGCTCCTCTATCTAATAAAGATCTCGCCGCCGCAAACACTAACGACATTCCTTTTTGCCAAGTGACTCTACTAACTAATGAATAAAGTGGTAAAGATTCGTCTTTAATGTTAAATCTTTCTAATAAAGCTTTCTTATTAGCCTTTTTACCAGTTACAAAGTTATTTGGTCCATAATTTTTAGCAATAAGTTTGTCATTACCCGGATTAAATTCGTTATAATCAATCCCGTTAAGTATGCCGCAAAAATCATATTCCTTATATATAAGGATATTATTTAAGCCCATACTTCCTTCTGGGGTTAGTAATTCGTTTCTGTGATTTGGAGAAACGGTAGTGACTTTATTCGCATACATAATGCCGGCTTTCAAAGAGGAGATTTTATCTCCAAATCTCACTGTGCCGTTATCGTATAAATAATCAGGTAAGCCAAATAAATCTCCTAAAGCAGAACGATCTAATATACCTTGGAAAGCTGGATTATGAATCGACATCACAAATTTTGTCGAATCATAAAATGACATCCTTTTTTCTCGAATGTAGCAAAATAACATTCCTGGTTGCCAATCGTGAGCGTGGATGATATCTGGCTTATAACTAACCATTTCTAAAACTTGGGCAAAAGCGACAGAGTAGAACGCAAAGCGTTCTCCATCATCATCATAGTCATAAATTCTATCGCGTTCAAAATAGTGTCTATTTTCAATAAAATAGTATTTGATATCATCTTTAACTAAATAATAGATATTTGCCCCTTCTACTCTCCAACCTAAGTTAGTTGACATATAGCCAACATAAGTTAAAGGAAGGTTTTTAGACTTGATTAAGTTATATAAAGGAAGGACAATCACTACTTCTTCACCAAGTTTGACTAATTCTTTAGATAAAGCATAGGTGACATCGGCTAATCCACCAGTTTTCACAAATGGGTTAGCTTCGCTACAAGCCATCGCGATTTTCATTAGACTTTCACTCCTACTTTGATATAAACAACATCATCTGGTGTACCAGTGATTCTTTTTACTTCTTTAATTGATGCATTCTTATCAGAAAGGACATATTCAAGCTTCGTGTCTTTTCCGATTTGAGTTTGCGTAAAGATAATGCAGTTTTTAAGTTCTGCACCTTTTTCCACAACGACATCACGAGAAATGATACAGTTATGGACTTTACCTTTAATAATGGCCCCATTAGCGACAAAACTATTTTGGACATCTGCGTCTTTACCGTATAAAGCTGGTGGGGTATTATGTGTTGTTGTATAAATTGGCCAATCTTCTAAGAAGAGTTGACTTCTAATATGATAATTAAGCAGATCGAAAGAATGATTAACGTAATTTTTTAAATTTAAAACAGGGACGACATAGCCGTCGAATTTCACACCATTAACTTCCATTAAAGCTTCATTGATGTAGTAATTAATCATGTCTTTTATAGAGAATAATTCACTGACCTTTGTCCCATCAGAAATTATTTTTCTTAAAGCTTTTTTAGAGACAATATATGTATCTAAACTAATATCAGCTTCCTTGGATCTTAATAAATTAAGAGAAGATTTAACGACTTTGTTATCGTTAAGCTTATATTTATCCGCTCTTAAATAATCGCTATCCGCATTATTCGCGTGAATATAAACGCTAGATATTTCAGCTCCAGAAGCAATATGCTTTTCAATAATTGGTCTAAAATCCATACTACTCAAGTAGTAGCTAGGAGCAATAACTGCAATATCAAAATCAAGTTCATCAACAGGAACATTATCTTTAATATTATTAATATCAGTGTTAAATGCTGGATGACGCAATCCTTTTTCATTTAATAATAATTCAATATAGCCAAGTCTAGTGTTATTGGTCCAAATAGAACCACTACCAATATGTCTTCTTAAAGCAACGATTCCTTTTTTAACTAAAACATAGACTCGATCGATATGTGAATTGGAGAAGTTAGATAAGGTAAAATCAATTAGGCCATATCTACCTAAAAAAGTCACAGCACCTAATGGGCGCTTTTCAGTTAAACCACCTAAAGATGGCTCGTTATGTAAATCACAAATTCCAATAACTCGTCTCATACTTTTTTCTCCTTAAGCGATTAAAACTACTTCATCGTTACCGACATTTATTTTTTCATCGGCTTCTACTGTCACTCCTGGAGCAATAATAGCGTTATGAATTCTTGCTCCTTTTTTAATATGAGCGTTTTCCATAACGACGCATCTAGTGAGTTTACAAGTAGATTCAATCGTGACTCCAGTAGAAATCACACAACTATCGACATCACCAAGAACAATTGCTCCTTGATTAGCGATACTTCTAGTGATGTGGCCTTGTTTACCAATATATTGAGGGACACTATAAGTGTCTTGCGTATAAATTCTATTGCCAGTATCTTGCTCATATAGATTAAGTTCCATCTTATCTAAAGCAATATCCATATTAGCTTCATGTAAACTTGATAAGGTTCCAACATCTCTCCAGTAGCCTTTATAGCGATAGGCCATAAGTTTACATTTATCTTCTAACATGGCTGGAATAATGTTTTTACCAAAATCATGTTCGCTTTTTTCATCTTTGCTATCATGTTTTAAATATTTGCGTAATATCTTCCAGCTAAAGACATAAACACCCATAGAAGCTAAATTACTTTTTGGCACTTTTGGCTTTTCTTGGAATTCAACGATTCGATCTTTATTATCCACTGCCATAATGCCAAATCTAGAAGCTTCTTTTGGATCAACTTCAATAACAGAAATAGTGACATCAGCCTTGCTAGTTTCATGAAGTCTAATCATATCAGCATAGCTGGTCTTATAAATGTGATCTCCAGAAAGAATAACCACAAATTCCGGATTAGCGTTATCTATAAAATCAATATTTTGTGCGATGGCATCTGCCGTTCCTTTATACCAGTTAGCGCCTTCTTCAGTTTGTCTAGGCGCCAAGGTATTCATTAAGCAGTGCACACCATTAAGCCCCCATTTTTCGCCATTACCAATATAAGAATCTAATTCAGTAGACTCATATTGAGTTAAAACCCCCACGACGTTAATTCCACTATTTGCACAGTTGCTGAGTGGAAAATCAATGATGCGATATTTAGCAGCAAAACTTACTGCAGGCTTTGCAGTTTTTTTGGTTAAAGCTTCTAATCTAGTGCCTTTTCCGCCTGCTAATATCATCGCTATGACTTTATTATTATTAAGCATTTATACACCCTCCATTAACAATCATACTCTTTTAATATTCTTTACTAAAGAAATAAATATAAATTTATTTATGTAATTTTTTGATTACTCTAATGATTTTTAAAGGAGATTTTATAATAGTAGGTTATATTCACTTATCACTTCTTTACTGATTCAATCATTTGATATAAAATAATCAACATGGTTTTAAAAATTCATCCTTGGAGAATCACTTGGCGATATTTACTTGTTTATATCGTTATCCTTGCTATTGCTTTTGGAAGCTGCTTTTCTATTTTCTTTAAAGTTGATGAAAATGGATCAATATCTTTTGCTAGTTTTGGAGTTTCTCAGGGAATATTTATCGCCATATTTGTTGGTCTATTTATTGCTACTTACCTAATGGCGTTATTTGGACAAAAATACATTGTTGAAGACAAATATTTCATTGTTAAAAGATTAACTAGGGAATATCAATATGATTACTCCAATATTGTCTTTATTGATGTTGAAAAGAGCAAAAGAAAAAATATGGTAATTCTTTTTAGTAAAAAAAGTGGGCTTAGATATCTATTAGGAGATAAAGAAGGAAAGCTATTAGAAACACTAATCAAAAAATGTCCAAATACGATGACTATAGAAGAGTTTAGAAGAGCCTACCCTCAAGAAAGATATTAATTTTATAAATTAGTTGTTGAAATAACTAATTAATTTGTGATAGTCTTTACAAGACGCTTAAAAGGAGGTGTCGATATGTCAAGAGTATGTCCAGTTACAGGTAAAGGTCCAGTCAGTGGAAACCG
>Ga0310695_10000749_pt1 | contig 80259 bp, 72 predicted proteins | sample RumenRJG_04DNA_FD_203882 | JGI IMG/M metagenome (GOLD analysis project Ga0310695, IMG submission 203882) | Bovine rumen microbial communities from Lethbridge, Alberta, Canada - RJG_04 (v2) (version 2) | ecosystem: Host-associated > Mammals > Digestive system > Stomach > Rumen | place: Canada...
GGTCGGCAACACTGCGACGGTCGCGAAATGGATCGCCAAGCACACGGGCGGCGAGCTTGTCCCGATCGAAACCGTGGAGGCGTATCCCGACGCCTACGGCGAAACGCTCAAGGCCGCGAAGAAGGACATGGAGAACGGCGGAACGCGTGCGATAAAATCCGTTCCTTCGCTCGACGGCTACGACGTGGTGTTCATCGGCTCACCGATCTGGTACGGAACGTACGCGCCTCCGGTCGCGGAATTCTTCAAGACGCATTCCTTTGCGGGCAAGACGGTCGTGCCGTTCTGCACGCACGGCGGCGGAGGTGCGGGCCGCTACTTCGTGGACGTGCGCAAGGCATGTCCGACCGCGACGGTCAAGGAAGGGCTCACGATTCGCGGCTCGAACCAGGTCGAGCGCCGCTTGGGCACGGGCGTGACGGTGCATCATACGGAAGACGACGTCGTCAACTGGCTTAACGCGGTTTTCGCCGCGACTGCCGCTTCCGCGACAACGGGAGGCGCGATGGACTTCCAGACGGACACGTTCAAGACCAAAGGCGGCAAGGAGGTCGTGATCACGGCGATCAAACACGCCAGTCTGCGCATCCAGTACGACGGGCTTGAAATCCAGGTCGATCCCGTGGCAAAGTACGCGCCTGAAACGGACTACTTGAAGTTCCCCAAGGCCGACGTCATTCTCGTTACGCACGAACATTTCGACCACTTCGACCGCGACACCATTGCCGCGCTGAAGAAGGACGGCACTGAGATAGTCGCCAACCCGGCGGTTCAGAAGATGCTGGGCTTTGGCACGGCGCTCTCGAACGGCGAAAGTCGCGTGTTTGCGAAAGGAATCAAGTTGGACGCCGTCCCGGCCTACAACACCACGCCGGGCCATACGCAGTTCCATCCCAAGGGACGCGATAACGGGTACGTGCTGACAATCGACGGACTTCGCATCTACATCGCCGGCGACACGGAGGACATCCCGGAGATGGCGTCCCTCAAGGACATCGACGTTGCCTTCCTGCCCTGCAATCAGCCATACACGATGACACCTGAGCAGGTTGCAAAGGCGGCGCGAACGATCAAGCCCAAAGTGCTGTTCCCGTATCACTATTCCCAAACGCCGATCAAGCAGGTGGCAGACCTCCTCACTGGAAGCGGAATCGACGTGCGCATAAGGAACTACCAGTAATGGACTTCAAAGACAAGGTTGTCGTCGTCACCGGCGGGGCGCAGGGCATTGGCAAGTGCATCGCCGAGTGCTTCGCGCGCGAAGGCGCGATAGTTCACATAATCGATGTGCAGGAGGGGCCGTGGTTCGTCGGCGACCTTGCGGACAAGGCGACGCTTGAGCGTTTCGCCGGCGATGTCATCGCAAAAAGCGGAAAGGTCGATGTCCTCGTCAACAACGCGATGCCGCTCTTCAAGGGCATCGACGAATGTACGTATGAGGAGTTCGCATACGCACAGGCAGTCGGCGTCGTCGCGCCGTTCTATCTCGCGAAGCTGTTCAAGGACAACTTCGCCGAGGGAGCGTCCATCATTAATATTTCCTCCTCCCGCGACAGGATGAGCCAGCCGCAGAGCGAGAGCTACACCGCCGCCAAGGGCGGAATCGCCGCGCTCACGCACGCGTTCGCCGCCAGCCTCGCCGGACGCGTCCGCGTCAACTCGATTTCGCCCGGATGGATAGACACGTCGTTCAAAACCTACGACGGGCCGGACGCCTCGCAGCACTTCGCGGGGCGCGTCGGCAATCCGATGGACATCGCGAACATGGTTCTCTACCTCGCCTCAGACAAGGCGGGCTTCATCACGGGCGAGAACATCTGCATTGACGGCGGCATGACCCGCAACATGATCTACCACAACGACTTCGGATGGAGGCTGGAGGGATGAATGCGCTGTTTGTCTTTCTCGGCGGTGGAACCGAATCTCGTAAAGGAACGAAGATGTGAACTGGCTGATATTGATTGTCGCAGGATTATTCGAGGTCATCTGGGCGGTTGCGCTCAAGATGTCAAACGGATTCAAGAACATCACGGCAGACGCGGTGTTTGTGGGCGGTATGGCCGCCAGCGTCTGGCTGCTCGCCGTGGCCATGAAGTCGATCCCGATGGGAACGGCATACGCCGTGTGGACGGGTGTGGGCGCAGTCGGCGGATTCGTCGCGGGCATTGTCCTGTTCGGCGAATCCGCCTCGGCGTTGCGGATCGCGTCCGCCGCGCTCATCGTGGCCGGGATCGTCGGCCTGAAGCTCGCCGCGAAGTAATCGCAAGCACCAGGCACTTCCATAACCGACCCGCCACTGAAAACCGTCACCTAATCGTGATTTTTAAAATAGGTGACGGTTTGACTGAAAAATCGCCGCGCTCGAGATGCTCTGCGTCCTGGAAAAATGATATACTATTGGGGCGATGTCCATCTACGCACCGATTCTAAAACCCAACGATGATTTAGTCATGTTCCATGAAGAAGACAGCAAAAATGAGAAAGAACGTTCTGATCATTTCGGCGTCGTCCCACCCGAACTCCAACGCCCACGCGCTCTGCCAGGATGTCGCGAAGAGCGTGAAGGTTGCGGGCAACGAGGCAGTCTTTGATCTTGGCAGGAGGATATAAGGGCAGAGCATGGCCGTCTATTGCCTAGACAATGACTCGTTTGAGTTTCCGCCTGCGGAGGATGCCGAGGTGGATAGCGGATTACTCGCCATCGGCGGCGACTTCCGCCCTGAGCGGCTGTTGAACGCATACGCAGGGGGCATCTTCCCGTGGCCAGTCGCGGAGGGCGAGCCGATAACCTGGTTCTCGCCGGATCCGCGGTTCGTCCTGAAGGCGGCGGATTTGCACATCCCCAAGTCGCTTGCAAAGACGCTCCGGAAGGGGTTGTTTGAGTATCGCGTCGATACGGCATTCCCCGAGGTGATCCACGCCTGTGCGGCCGTGCCGCGTCCGGAACATGATGGTACGTGGATCACCGATGAGCTTGAGAGGGGATACTGCGAACTCAACCGACGCGGATTCGCGCATTCCTTCGAGTCGTGGCAGGATGGACGTCTCGTCGGCGGCTTCTACGGCGTGTCGATCGGACCGTGCTTCTTCGGCGAGTCGATGTTTGCGACGGTCCCTGATGCGAGCAAGTGCGCCTTCGCCACCTTCGCCCGTCAGATGTTCGACAGCGGCGTTCCCTGGATTGACTGCCAGGTTTACACGGAGCATCTCGCCCGCTTTGGTGCGAAGGAGATTCCCCGCGCCGAGTATCTGGAGATGCTGAACTCGGCACTCTTCTCAATCGCAAAACACAAAAGGAAACAGACGAAATCGACGTTAGGAGCAACAGATGACTGAAGAGCAGATAGGTCTGGTCGGGCGTGAGTTTCGGCATTTTAAAGGCAACTTTTATCGCCTTGAAGGGTTCGCAAAGGACTCCGAGACGCTGGAGGAGATGGTCGTGTACCGTGCGTTGTACGGCGAACGCGGTCTCTGGGTGCGTCCGGCGAAGATGTTCTTCGAGACCATTGAGCGCGAAGGAAAGAAGATGAAGCGATTTGAACTCGTGGAGGATGCAAGATGAAAAACCTGCGCGAGACGTTCCGAGACATGCCGCCCGACGAGATGCGCGAGGCATCGCGTGAGGCGGAAATCGCCGAATGGCGCGCAAGCAACCGCTTTTGCGGACGCTGTGGCGCGGAAATGAAGCCACACGACGATCCGAGCGAGTGTGCGCTCGTCTGCTCGGCCTGCGGCTACACGGCATACCCGAAGATATCGCCCGCCGTGATAGTCCTCGTCACAAAAGGCGACAAGGTGCTCCTCCAGCGAAATACACACTACAAAGGCGTCGTGTGGTCGCTTGTCGCCGGATTTGTCGATCCTGGAGAGAGCCTTGAGGACGCCATCCGCCGCGAAGCCCGCGAAGAGGCTTCAATCGAGGTGGAGGACATCCGTTACTTCGGCTCGCAGACATGGCCGTTCCCGTCGAACATCATGATCGGCTTCCGCGCCGAGTACGCGGGTGGGGAACTCACGCCCGATGGCGAGGAGGTCGTGGAGTCGGGATGGTTCGACCGCGAACACCTGCCGGAGATACCACGCCACGGCTCGATCGCGCGGGCCATGCTTGACGCATGGATTGTAGAATCTCGCAAAGGAGATCGGGAAGAGGCAATGCGTCTCTTCGAGAAGTGCATCAACACGAACGACCTTGAGCTGGGGCGCAAGCTGATCGCGGAAACGGCGGCGTTCGATACGCCCGTTTCGCCTACGCCTCTCTATGGCGCGGAAGGGTACCTAAGTGTTGTCAGCCTTATGCGGAAGAGTTTCCCTGATGTGCAGTGGAAGCTTCTGGACATGGTGGCGGACGATAAGACTGTCGCTGTCCAGTGGGAATGCTCCGGCACGTTCAACGGTAAAGCGCCGTTCGCCGGGCTTCAGCCGAACGGGCGCAGGTTCACGACTACGGTCATGAACTTCTACTCGTTCGACGCCGACGGCAAAATCTGCAAAGACGTCGCCGCAACCGGCATTGCAGGTATTCTGCAAGGTATAGGCGCGATTTCATGACTAAACCGTCCAGTTACGAGCTTGTCCTGCTTGTGGTGGTAGGGGGCGCCTCCGTGCTGTCGGGCATTGCCCCGGCGAGCAGGGCGGTGTGGTTCACCGAGATGTTCTGGGCGTGGGGACTCGTGGCAATCCTGCTTCTCACCTATCGCCGGTTCAGGTTCTCGACCGCCGCCTATTCGTGTTTCTTCGTGTGGAGCATCCTTCAGATCATCGGGGCGCATTGGACCTTTGAGCATGTTCCGATGGAATGGCTGACCACGCCGCTCGGCCTCGAACGCAATCCGTTCGACCGCATCGCTCACTTTGCCGTGGGCTGGTTCGCGTTTCCGCTTTCGGAACTTTATTGGCGCAAGGGCTACGTGCGTAGCAAGATTCTGGCGGCGTTCTTCGCCGTGATGACGACCGTCGCCATGGCCGGACTGTGGGAGATCGTCGAATGGCTCTATGCCGTCATCGACGGCGGCGAAGCGGGAGCGGCGTTCCTCGGTTCGCAGGGCGACGAATGGGACGCGCAGAAGGACATCCTCTGCGATACTTTCGGCGCGGTTTGTTCAGTATCGCTGTTCTTGTTGTTCAACCGTAATTCACAGTCTGCGGCAAAAGAGAGTAGGAACGATAATGAAAAGAGAAAGGTGAGTGATTTATGAGTGGTCTGGGACAGCATATCGAGTATGCGCAGAACTTCATCGCGCAAGTTGATGCTCAACACACCCGTGATGTCGCGCGTGAAAGCGCCATGTCATCCGACAAGACGCGAAAGAACACGGAACGTCTGTATCTGGTCGTTCAGGCGATGTGGGAGTTGTTAAAAGAAAAAGCAGGTCTCACAGATGCCGATCTTGACGCCAAGGTACAAGAGATAGACATGCGCGATGGTCGGCTTGACGGCCAGGACTCAACTCAGACCGCCCCTCTGACATGTCGCCAGTGCGGTCGCACGATCCTCTCTGGTCAGGCACAGTGTTCGTGGTGCGGCGCACAGGTTGAATGCGGCCCCTTTACCCATACAAGGTAGAAAACTGGGGTGATGCTACGTTGAAATGAAAGCTATGCTCTATGCATTTCTGGCGGCGGTTTTCTACGCCATCAACATCCCCACGCTCGTGCGGCACCACACCCATCCGCACCAGCACACCTTCACGCATTTTCACGGCGGCTACGTCCACACGCATACGATCACGCATACCCACGAACACGACCATATCGGAGCGGACGGTACACACTCCCACAGGCATCGTGTCGCCGAACTCGAGCGAGAGCGTCTCCGTCAACTTCGTGATGCGTGAAGAAGGCTAAGTCGTAATAAAGGTTTGTTTTCTTGTTCTCTCTCTACATTGACTTTTGGCAATAAAAAGAGTACACTTTTATTTGCCAAAAGAACTCTAGAAGATGAAAGACTCAATCATACGATACCTATCCGAGGGCTTCGGTCGGGTCGAGGGAGGCGAAAGTATCACGCTCCCCCGCTCCTTGCCTTTGGTCGTCACTTCCGGTTACAGATTCCGCAAGTGCAAGGTTCTAGGGGTCGAATGCATCTTGGCGATAGCTGTAGAAAACGCCGTACACACGCCAAGGCGTGTCCAAAAACAGCTTGCGCTTGTGGAGTCTGAGACGAAGATGCCGGTAGTGTTCGCGACTCGGAGGCTGCAACCACATGACAAGGCCCGCTATGTCGCCCTGCGCGTTCCTCTTGTCGTTCCCGGAAAGGTAGCGTATCTCCCGTTCGCAGGGGCGATGCAGGACACGTCCCGACGCGATTTTGTCGTCAACGGCTCGACTGTCTCCGCTGTGGCGCAGCAAGTTGTTCTCGCGTTCCTTGAACATCGCATCGCTGTGCCCTTTGGCGTAAAGGAGGTGGCGGAACTGCTCGGCTATTCGATCCCTGCCGTCCAGAACTCGTTTCGGGAGCTCGAGTATTTCGGTATCGGAGAAAGGGTCAAGCGCAAGTCTTCGCGCGCATTTGAGTTCGTGTTCTCGGATGTTGGACGCAGGCTGTGGGAAAAAGCCAGACCGTTTCTGGCGTCGCCCGTTCGCAAGGTCGTGGGACTTGCCACACAGCCGCATAAGGGATGTGTCGTCGCAGGAGTTGACGCACTGGCGGCGCTCGGACGACTCAACGACCAGCCGCCGACGGAATTTGCAACTGCTTTCGACGGGTTTGTCAAGCGCGGCTTCGACGTCGTTTCCACCATCGGTGCGCCGTATCTTCTTCAGTTGTGGTCATACGCGCCTCAGCGTCTCGGCGGGGATAGAGGGATGGACGTGCTTTCCCTTGTCCTTTCGCTTGCCGACGAGCGTGACGACCGCGTGCAGATCGAGATCGACAGGATATTGGAGGGGTTTAAATGGTAAGAGGGCTGGATGTGTTCAGGGATTTCTTCGCCGACTACCGCGACTGCTACGTGCTGATCGGCGGGAGTGCATGCGATGTGTACTTCACTGATCAGGAGATCTCGTTTCGAGTGACGCACGACCTTGACATGATCCTCTGCGTAGAAGCGCTGACGCCGGAATGCGACAAGTTATGGCAAGACGTCGAGACTTTTTCCCAAAGATACGAAGAAATATCAAAATGAAAGGAATCCAACCAATGATCGACAACAAACCATTCGCGATGTTCTTCAACGCGAGCCCGCGCAAGGGCTGGAACACGCACAAGATGCTCGAAGCCGCCAAATCCGGCGCGGAGGAGGCGGGGGCTGCAACCGAACTAGTGAACCTCTACGACATCAAGTTCCCTGGCTGCAGAAGCTGTCTCGTCTGCAAGCTCAAGAACGCAAAGACCAACGGCGTGTGCGCGCTGCGCGACGACCTCAGGCCGATTCTCGAGCGGGCACGACAGGCGGACGTTATTGTGCTCGGTTCGCCGATCTACTTCGGCTATCCGACCGGCGTTTACCGCGCCTTTCTGGAAAGGCTGGCGTTCCCCGTGTACTCGTACCATTACGAGAACGGCCAGCCCCTTGTCTGTCGCGACAAGGTGATCGAGACCGCGAACATCTTCACGATGAACATCCCGGAAAAGTGGCTGGACGAGTGGAAATATCCACAGGTTCTCGAATCGAACACGCAGACGCTCAAGACCGTCTTCGGTGCATCGGAATCGCTATACGCCTGCGACACCTACCAGTTCACCGACTATTCGCGCTATGACATCACGCTCTTCGACGAGGCGGCGAAGCGCGCCCACCGCGACGCGCAGTTCCCCATCGACCTTGCCAACGCCCGCGCCCTTGGTAAGCGGCTCGTCGAAAAGGCTCTCGCCAACGCGCTGCAGGCGAAGTGATGTTTGAGGCGTTGCTTTGTGCATTTTGACGGCGCTAATGTCGCGTCACCGGAGGGAACATGGAAGAAGCCACAAGAGCGGAAAATTCAACGTTGTCATCTCATGGCCTTGACACCCAATGGGATGATTTTGCTCAGCTGCTCAAAGCGGCAGAACTTGGGAATGTGGACGCACAGTTTACTTTGGGATGGTGCTATTATATTGGCGAGGGAGTGGAAGTGAACCTGTATGAAGCGGTGAAATGGTACCGCAAGGCTGCGGAACAGGGTGATGCGAAGGCGCAATGCAACTTGGGGTGGTGCTACAATACGGGCAAAGGTGTGGAAAGGGACATGGCAGAAGCTGCGAAGTGGTACCGCAAATCGGCTGAGCAAGGTGATGCGGATGCGCAATACAACCTTAGTTGCTGCTATGCACGCGGAGAAGGCGTCTTGCAGGACATGAACGAAGCGCTTAAATGGTGCCGAAAAGCCGCAGATCAGGGTGAACCGTGTGCGCAGAATAGATTAGGGTGGTGCTATGATACGGGCGAAGGAGTGGAGCGGAATGTAGTAGAAGCGGCGAAGTGGTTCCGCAGAGCGGCGGAGCAGGGACATGAAGTTGCGCAATACAATCTTGCCAGGTGTTATGAGAACGGCGAAGGAGTGCCGCAGGACAAGGCGGAGGCCGCCAGATGGTCTCGCAAGGCGGCGGAACAGGGGTATATGTATGCGCAATGCAACCTTGGACTGTGCTACGCCAATGGCGAGGGCGTCGAACAGGATAAAGTCGAAGCGGTAAAGTGGTACCGCAAGGCTGCGGAACAGGGTGATGCGAAAGCGCAGTGCAATTTGGGCGTTTGCTATGGAAATGGCGAGGGCGTCGAGAGGGATGCGCACGGGGCGGTGAAGTGGTTTCACGCAGCAGCAGAACAAGGGCATGTATATGCACAATACAATCTGGGAGTGAGCTATGCCAAAGGCGACGGCGTGTCGCAAGATGTGTCCGAGGCGGCGAAATGGTACGGCAAGGCGGCAGAACAGGGGTATGAAGCGGCAAAGGCAGCACTGAAGGAGTTGCTTTCGGCGAATAAGTTGTCGGAATAGCAGGAGGAGATAGAATGAAGAGAAGAGAATTCATCAAGGACATCTGCTCGGTCACGGGCGCGGTGATGCTTACGGGATGCGTTTCCTGTGACGTGGCAAATCAGCAAAACAAAGAGCAAGGGGAGAAAAACATGTTCGTGGTGAGAATCGCCGAAATCGAAGTCCATCCCGAATTGCTGGAGGCGTATCTCGCCGCCGCCGGGACGGTCGGGGCCGAATCGGTTGCGAAGGAGCCCGGCGTGGTGTGTATCTTCCCGATGCAGAAGAAGGAGTCGCCAACCTCCATCCGCATCGTGGAGATCTACCGCAGCGAAGAGGCGTACAAGGAACATCTCGCGACGCCGCACTTCCGCAAATACAAGGAAGGTACGCCGCACATGATCAAGTCCCTGGAGCTCGTGCCCATGCAACCGCTCGATCCTGACCATGCGGACAGCATCTTCAAGAAGTGGTCGCTGAAGTGATGGCTTTTGGCTGGAGGGTTGAAATTTGAAACGCGGGCTTGTACTTGAAGGCGGGGCGATGCGCGGGCTGTTCACGGCCGGCGTGCTCGACGTTCTGATGGAGCGTGGCGTCAAGTTCGACGGCATCGTAGGAGTGTCTGCAGGCGCTTGCTTCGGCTGCAACTACAAATCAGGGCAGATCGGGCGCGTCATCCGCTACAACAAGCGCTTCGCCCGCGATCCGCGCTACTGCTCGTGGAAGTCGCTCCTGACGACGGGCGATCTTTTCGGCGCGGAGTTTTGCTATCGGACGCTCCCGATGGAACTGGACGTGTTCGACGTCGCGGCATACGAGGCGAATCCGATGGAGTTCCATGTCGTGGTCACGGACTGCGCAACGGGAAGGGCGGTGTACAAGCGGCTCGACAGGGCAGATGCGCGTGCGTTCGACTGGATACGCGCCTCCGCCTCGATGCCGCTCGTCTCGCGCCCCGTCGCGATCGATGATGGACTGTACCTCGACGGCGGCCTCTCGGACGGAATCCCGCTCCGCTATTTCGAGTCGATCGGCTACGAGCAGAACGTGGTGGTCACGACACGCCCGCACGGCTACCGCAAGTTCCCGAAAAAACGGATGTGCCTTCTCAAACCGCTTCTCAATCGTCACCCGGCCATCTACCAGGCGTTGAAGAATCGTCACGTCTGGTACAACGAGACGCTGGAGTACATCGACTCGCGCGTCGCCGCCGGCAAGGCCATCCTCATCGCGCCGAAGGAACCGCTTGGAATCTCCCGCGTCTGCCATGACCCGGATGTGATGCAACGCATCTACGACATCGGCCGCAAGGCCGGCGAAGCCGCCGAGGTGATGTTTGACGAGGTCTAAAATCGTGGTTGGACTCTCTTGCGGAAGGAAAATCTCAAAAATATTCGGTGTCTTCAAATTGGCGATTCATGAATTTAAAGACTATTTGCATATTGGTATGAACAGTCTTGAAATTATCATTTGATAAATTTCAAGACACTTTGTGTTGACTGTGTTCAATGGTTTTGCTAATATGTATGCACTTAAGGAGAATTATGGCATTTTACGGTAGAGAAGATCAAATCTCGCAACTGGAGGCGCTTTGGCGCCGTCAAACGGCTTCGCTTGTAACATGTCGAGGCCGACGGCGAATTGGTAAATCGACATTGATAAAGCGATTTGCCGAGTGTGCCGATGCCATGCTTGTCAAACTTGAGGGATTGGCCCCTCAGCCGAAGATGAAGAACGAAGACCAGTTGAAGGCGTTTGGACGGCAGCTTGCCGAACAGATGGGGCTGCCGTTTCAGACTCCTGAAAGTTGGTTTGATGCATTTCGTAGCCTTGCCCAGTCTTTGCCATCAGGACGGCGGATAGTGGTGCTGATGGATGAAATATCGTGGATGGGCAAGTACGATGCAAATTTTGCCGGCGAGTTGAAATATGCGTGGGATAATCGTTTCCACGACGCGAAAGACCTCGTTGTTGTCCTCTGCGGGTCGGTCTCTTCGTGGATAGATGAAAACATATTGTCAAACACGGGGTTTGTCGGACGCATTGCGCTCGACCTGATAGTCCACGAATTGCCGCCTCGCACATGCGCACAGTTCTGGGGGAGGGCCCGAGAGCGCATCTCCCCACGTGAAATCCTTGACGTGCTGGCGGTGACGGGCGGAGTTCCCAGATATCTCGAAGAGGTGGATCCGGCACTTTCGGCTGACGACAACATCAAGCGAATGTGCTTCGTGCCGAACGGATATCTGTTCAGGGACTTCAACGATGTGTTCGCGTCGGTGTTTGGTTCGAACGCGCCTGCGAAACGGCGGGTGCTGGAGGCGCTGGCGGATTCGCCAATGGATGGAGAGGAGCTTGCCGAGCGCGTCGGAATGGCCAGGAACGGACGGCTCTCCACCATGATGGAGGAACTGGAAATGGCGGGATTCGTATCCCGGAATTCAGGCCTCAACCCCGAGACCGGCAAGCGTGCCAGACAGGACAGGTATAGGCTGAGAGACAACTATACCCGGTTCTACATGAAGTACATTGAGCCCCATAGTCGCGAAATATTGGACGGGAGCTTCATTTTCGCGTCTGCTGAAAGTCTGCCCGGATGGGATGCTGTACTTGGACTCCAGTTCGAGAACCTCGTCCTCAACAACATCCACGACCTTTTGCCGCATCTGCACCTTGAAGGTCGGCAGATACTGTCGGCCGCGCCGTTCAGGCGTCTTAAGAACAACGAGAGTGGAGGATGCCAGATCGACCTGCTGATCCAGTCGCGGAAGTCCGTGTGCGTAGTCGAGATAAAGCGGCAGGCAGAGATCGGAGATGAGGTTGAATCCGAAGTGGCGGAGAAGGTACGTCGCCTCAAAGTGCGCGAGGGAGTCAGCGTCAGAACCGCACTCGTGTACGACGGACGCATATCGAAGCGTGTGGCGACGGACGGCTTTTTCGACGCGCTTGTGCCATTGGAGGCCCTGATAGCGTCATGAATTCGCAAGGTTTACCCTGCGGCGTAAAAAACGCAAAGAAGGAGAACAAACAATGAAAGTACTGATGTTGAATGGTTCATGGAACAACGACGGGTCGACGAAGGCCGGCCTTCAGGAAATGGCGAAGACGTTCGCCGCCGAGGGGGTGGAGACGGAAATCGTCGATATCGGCGCGAAGCCGATCGCAGACTGCATGGCGTGCAACAAGTGCGCGGAGCTGAAGCGCTGTGTCTTCGCGAACGACGCGGTGAACGCGTTCGCCGAGAAGGCGAAGACGGCAGACGGATTCGTGTTCGGGTCACCCGTCTACTACGCGCATCCGTCGGGACGCATCCAGAGCTTCCTAGACCGTCTCTTCTTCTCGACGATGCGCGCGGACGGCTACGCGGCGCTCCACCACAAACCGTGCGCCAGCATCGTCGTCGCGCGCCGCGCGGGCACGAGCGCGAGCTTCGACGTGCTGAACAAGTACGCCACCATCTCGCAGATGATCGTCGTTGGCAGCTCCTACTGGAACGAGTTCCACGCGCTTACGAAGAATGACGTGCCGGATGATCCGGAAGGCTTGCAGACGCTCCGCAATCTTGCCCGCAACATGACATACGTGATGAAGTGCCAGAAGGCCGGACGCGACGCGGGCATTCTACCGCCCAATAACGAGAGCGGTGCGATTACAAACTTTGTTAGGTGAGAAGCGATAGAGGCATGATCGGTACAAGACCAACCGCGATAGAGGTGCGCGGGGCGAAGAAGAACAACCTCAAGAACATCGACGTCGATATCCCGCTCGGGAAGATCGTCGGCGTCGCGGGCGTTTCGGGAAGCGGCAAGTCGTCACTTGCGCTGGGCATCGTGTACGCGGAGGGCTCGCGCCGCTACCTCGAATCGCTCTCCACCTACACCCGCCGGCGCATGACGCAGGCGGAGCGCGCGGAGGTGGACGACGTGCGCTACGTGCCGGCAGCGCTGGCGCTCCGGCAGCGTCCGGGCGTTCCGGGCATTCGTTCCACGTTCGGCACATCGACGGAACTGCTCAACTCGCTGCGGCTCATGTATTCGCGTCTCGCGTCGCACAGATGCCCGAACGGACACTACCTTGCGCCGACTCTGGACGTCGCGGCGGACCACGAACTCGTCTGTCCAAAATGCGGCGCGCGCTTCTTCGCGCCCGGCGCGGAGGAGCTCGCCTTCAATTCGCAGGGCGCGTGCAAGCGGTGCGACGGAACGGGCGTCGTGCGCGAAGTTGACATGGATACGATCATCCCCGACGATTCGCTCACGATCGACGAAGGCGCCGTCGCGCCGTGGCAGTCGCTCATGTGGTCGCTCATGAAGGACATTGCGCGCGACCACCTCGGCGTGAGGACGGACGTGCCATGGCGCGACCTCACCGACCGCGAGCGCGACATCGTCCTCCACGCCCCGCCGGAGAAGCACCACATGGTCTATCAGATCAAGAAGGACGGACGCTCCGGCGAGATGGACTTTACCTTCTTCAACGCCGTCAACACCGTCGAGAACGCGCTCAAGAACGTGAAGGACGAGAAGGGCATGAAGCGCGTCGCGAAGTTCCTGAAGGAAGGTCCCTGCCCCGACTGCGGCGGCACGCGCCTTTCGGAACGCGCCCGTGCGCCGCTCTTGCGCGGCATTCCGCTCGACAAGGCGTGCGAAATGACGCTCGCCGAGGCGGAGGAATGGGTGCGCGGCGTTCCCGCCTCGCTCCCGAAGCCGATGCGTCCGATGGCGGAACGGATTTGCGAAGCGTTCCACGATACGTCGCGACGGCTGATCGAACTTGGACTTTCCTATCTTTCGCTTGATCGCGCTGCCTCGACGCTTTCCACCGGCGAGCGCCAGCGTATGCAGCTCGCACGGGCGGTCAGGAACAGGACGACGGGCGTTCTGTATGTCCTCGACGAGCCGTCCATCGGGCTCCATCCATCGAATCTGGAAGGGCTGACGGGCGTGATGGACGATCTTGTCGCAGACGGCAATTCGGTTCTGCTCGTCGACCACGACACGCAGGTTCTTTCCCATGCCGACTGGATTGTGGAACTAGGCCCCGGTGCCGGCGCGAACGGCGGTAACCTCGTTGCGGAAGGCACGGTGGCGCAGATTGCGAAGAATCTCAAATCGCAGATCGGGCCATTTTTAGCCGCAAAGAACGCAAAGATCGCAAAGCCGGTAGGGGCACGCGTCCCGCGTGACCGCGAAGGGGATGTTTTAGCCGCAAAGATCGCAAAGGACGGGAGAGACAAAAAGGACGCAAGGGACAAACTCCGCGCCTCCGCATCTCCGCGTGAGATAAAACTCTCCACTTCCGCGATCCACACCGTGCAGCCGCTGGAGGTATCGTTCCCGAAGGGCAAGCTTTCGGTCGTGACGGGTGTTTCGGGGAGCGGCAAGACGACGCTGATTCTCGAAAGCCTCGTGCCGGGGCTCTCCGCGCAGATCGGGAAACATGCGCTCCCCGCGCACGTCCGCGCGCTTTCTGCGCCCGGTATCGCGCAGGTGAAGCTCATCGACGCGACGCCCATCGGCATCAACATCCGTTCGACCGTCGCGACGTACGCGAACGTCCATGACGAACTCCGCAAAATCTACGCCCGCACGGCGGACGCGAAGGAACGCGGATACAAGGCGGGCGACTTCTCGTACAACACGGGCGCGCTGCGCTGCCCGACCTGCGACGGCACGGGCGAGATCAACCTCGACGTCCAGTTCCTGCCGGACGTGGACATTCCCTGTCCTGACTGCCGCGGCGCGCGGTACGCGAAAGCGGCGTTTACCGTCAAGCGCAAGGGCGTCTCGCTTCCCGAGCTGATGGCGATGAGCGTCGATGAGGCGCTGGAGGTCTGCGCGGATTTGCAAATCGTCAAGAGCCGTCTTCAGACGCTTCACGACATCGGGCTTGGCTATCTGACGCTGGGCGAGGAGACGCCGGGGCTTTCCGGCGGCGAGGCACAGCGGCTCAAGCTTGCGAGCGAAATGGGGCGCGGACAGGGCGATTCGGTGTTCGTCTTCGATGAGCCGACGATCGGACTTCATCCGCTCGACGTGCGTACGCTGATGGACGTGTTCCGCCACCTGATCAGCAACGGCGCCACCGTGATCGTGATCGAACACGACCTCGACGTTATCCGCTCGGCAGACTGGATCGTCGATATGGGTCCCGGCGGCGGCAAGGACGGCGGCCGCATCGTCGCCACCGGCACGCCCGCTGAAATCAAGTCCTGCCCCCAAAGCGTAACGGGCCGCTACATCTGACGAACGCGATTGCCCGCACAAGAATGATGAGAAATGCTAAACTAATCTTTCGTTCCGCGGCATGGCTATTATAGACAAGATTTCTTCCAACGCTGAGAAGGTGACCTTCTTCCGTTCGTTGTTCAGCGGGCGGGATGATGTTTTTGCGAAACGTTATGATAACGCCAAGACGGGCAAGAAGGGTTATTCTCCCTATTGCGAAAACCAGTGGGTGCGTGGGCTGTGCGGTTTGACGCGCGGCGTGAAATGTTCTGACTGCCCCAATCGAAAGTTAAAGCCCGTTTCGGATGAGGTGATCCGATGGCATCTGCGAGGAAGGGATGGTGGACAGAAACCATTTGAGATGGGTGTATATCCGATGGCAAAAGACGAAACGGTCTCTTTTGCTGTTATTGACTTTGACGAGTCGTCTTGGCGCAGAGACGCCTTGTGCGTAGTGCGGAAAATCCGTGAGCTGGCTCTGCCGATTGCATTGGAGCGATCAAGGTCTGGGAAAGGCGCGCACATCTGGTTCTTTTTCGAGGAACGCATCAGTGCGCGGATGGTGCGCGCAGCATTGTTCTATATCATTACTCTGACGTTGGAGGCACATCCGGAAATCAGCCTTGACTCATACGACCGCATAATACCAAATCAGGCGACGCTCCCCAAAGGCGGTTTTGGCAACCTTATCGCACTCCCCCTTCAGTTTGAGGCGCGTAAACTCGGGAACAGCTGTTTCGTCAATGATGACTGGGTGCCGTATGACGATCAATGGGCATTCCTTTCATCGGTGCGCCGACTGGCGAAGACGGAAATTGCAACGCTAGTAGCGCGCGCTAAGACCGAAAACCGTTCATTGGTTGAAATAGGGAATGCGGCGCGTGACGAAGAAAAGCCATGGACGTTCTTTCTTCCATTGTGGTCCACTTTGACACCTGCAGATTGTCCAACTCAGATTTCCGAGAAACCGATTGAAGTGGTGCTTGCTAACCGTGTTTATGTTTCACAGGAAGGTTTGTCAGACGAGTTGCGGAGCCGTTTAATCAGGAGTGCGTCGTTTACCAACCCCGAATTCTACGAAGCAGAGCGCATGCGGTTTTCCGTGTACGGCAAGCCACGCATCATATCCCGCGCACTGAATGGCGGCAAATATCTTGAAATGCCGAGGGGATGTCTTGATTCAGCGGTCCAGATACTGAAAGACGGCGGATTGAAGGCGCACATTGACGACAAGCGCTATGGTGGGGTCCCGTTGCAAGTTGAGTTCTACGGTGAGCTGAGACCAGAGCAAAAAGCAGCAGCTGCAGACATCGCGAAGCATGATACGGGCATACTTGCCGCTGGTACGGCGTTTGGCAAGACAGTTGTCGCGCTCGCTATAATTGCGCAGCGAAAGACCAACACGCTCATCCTCGTAAATCGTCGCCAACTTCAGGCACAGTGGATTGCAAGAATCGCGTCATTTTTCAACATCCCCGAAAAAGACATTGGCAAGATTGGCGGCGGTTCCGGTCGGTGGACGGGGAGGATAGACGTCGCGTTGATGCAGAGCCTTTGCCGCAAGGGCGTTGTCGATCCGCGTGTGAAAGAGTATGGGCAGATTATCGTTGATGAATGCCATTCCGTGGCGGCGGAATCGTTTGAGGCCATAGTAGATGCCGCCCCGTGCCGATATGTTTTGGGGCTGTCTGCGACCGTGATGCGCAAGGACGGACACGATCCACTCATCATGATGCAACTTGGGCCGATTCGGCACCGGGTTGATGCCAAACAACTCAGCCGTCGTGAGCCCTTTGCGCATGTCGTTCATGTCAGGCAGACAAGTTTTCGCATGAAGATCGAACTCCCTGAAAATGACGGACATTTTGACTACGATGGGATGCTGAAAGAGATGATCGCAAACGCCCCTCGTAACCGCCTGATTGCAGAGGATGTTGTCGCTGCGGTGAAAGAGGGGCGTTCGCCTGTTGTCCTCAGCGAGCGCCGAGAACATGTCGCCGTATTCGAGGCACTTCTGGAAGGACGCGTGAAAAATGTTGTTTCGCTTACAGGCGGCATGGGAGTGAAGACAACGCGGGAACGCAAGGAAGGACTTGCTTCGATAGGTGATAGCGAGGAACGTGTCATTATTGCAACGGGTTCATATCTTGGTGAAGGTTTCGATGATTCACGCCTTGACACGCTTTTCCTTGCAACGCCCATATCATGGAAAGGGCGAATTACGCAGTATGCCGGACGGCTTCACCGCCTTCATGACGGGAAACGTGAAGTACGCATCTACGACTATCTTGATTCCAATGTTGCCGTTTGCCAGAAGATGTTTGAAAAACGGCGGAACGGTTATCAGGCGATTGGTTATACGATGATGGTGCCGCTGGGAGTGACGGAGGGGTGGCCAGCGGAAGTGCGTCTTCCGGTAGAACCCAAATGGAAGGAACGGTTTTCCGACAGCGTGAGGCGTCTGTGCAGAGACGGCGTGGATGTTGCACTCGCAGACCTTTTCCTTCGGGCAACATTGGCAATCCAAGGAGGCAATGCTGAAGGGACCATCAAGGTAAGCCCCAAAGAATCTGCCCGGCGATTCCTCTTTGCCCGGCTTGACTCGCTTGACGGCAACAAAGAAATGTTCGAGCAAAATAGCCGATTGCCGATACCATGTGGCACAAATCCATATCTTGAAGTGGATATTTGTTCAGAAAGGATAAAACTGTCGATCAAGTTGGACACGCCGGAATCCATCTCTGACATTTCGTTTTACCGCCTTGCCAGGCGTGAAGATGCGCTTCTGCAACGAAACGGGTATCGCGTACTTCGTTTCCTGGCAGAAGATGTCTGCGAACGACTCGATGCGGTTCTTGGCGAGGTTGGAATGTTCAGTGTGCCAATGCCGAGACAGACAACCTGAAACATTTTTTGTTGTTTACAGTTAATTTGCTGATGTGATGTAGTCCGGTTCATAAAAATGATATAATATTCGCGTTCAGAGGCGTCAAAAAGATTTCAATTGTTGAAAGGATGCGAAGTGAAAAAGACAAGTGAACTTGACATCAAGGGAACTGTTGTCCGCGTCGTGAAGATCAACGGCGAGGACTTCGTTTGCCTTACCGATATGGCGAAACTCAAGTCGGAGGACGCGCAGCAGACAATCAGCAACTGGATGCGTAACCGCATGACACTTGAATATCTGGGCCTCTGGGAGGAACTGTACAACCCTGATTTTAAACCCCTCGGATTCGAGGGGTTTAGAAAAGGGCAAGCCGCCAATCCGACGCTTAAAGGCAACCAACGCGACTACGCCACCATCAACCAGCTTATTTGCATCTCCAACATGGAGAATATCAACGCCGTCATGATTAATGACGGCATTCCTCAGCCGCAACGCCTCAAGAAATTGAACGAAATCGCCATCCAGCAAATGCGCATCCTCTCCGAAGTCGAGGGGAGGAAGTTTCTAAAGTGATAGACGGTGTTTAACTGAAGGGATGGCATGGAAAAAGTCGAAAGATGCGACTGCAAGATGAAAAGCACAAGGCTTGTCTGGATTGTAGACTGGCTATGTGGTGCATTGTTGATCGGAATTACTGCCTGGGTGGCGTGTCGCTATGCCGCGATGCCAGACAAGATTCCCACTCACTTTGGCGCGGACGGCGTCATTGACGGCTATGGTGGCAAGAGTATGATTTGGTGTTTGTTGGCCATCATGTGGGTTCTCGTCATCGTGATGTCAGTTACGGAACTGTTTCCAAGACACTGGAATGTTCCTTTCAAGGTTACGAAGGAAAACCATAGCCGAATGATGACTCTGACATGGCATTTAATCAGCACTACAAAGTTGCTTGTTGCGAGTTTGTTTGCGTATTTGATTATCATGTCCATGCGAGGAGAAAACCTGTCGGTATATTTTACGCCAATGGTCTTGACTGCAGTTTGTGCAAATTCCTTGTACTGGGTTGTTCGGCTTTTCCAGAACCGATAATGCCACGAAGGCACTTCAAAGAAACGAAAGAGGAAAAGTGAATGAAGAATAACCTTATTAAAGCGTTTTCTTGATGGTTTCGGGCCGAGAGCGCATGAAGTGCCGGTGAAGCCGGACGAAGACACGACAAGAATTTAAAGGAGAACAATAATGAAGCGCAAAAATGGTAAAACGGCGGCCGCTTCGGCAGAACCCGAATACGACGCGAGGTTCGCGGCGTTGACGTGGGACGACTTGGAATACTTTGCCGACACACGTTCGGTGAAGCGCGGCAAAGGTTATGTTTCGTGTGTCAGCGGAATATGCGTTGATGGTAAAGGCGCCGTTATCGCGTCTGTACAAGGCCGAGAGGAATATGCCACTAAGGTATGGTTTGGCGATGACGGCAAACTCCATTCCGACTGCTCATGTCCAGTGGGATTCTCCTGCAAGCACGCAGTTGCGTTGACACTGAAGGTGATTGATGAGGTCAAGGCTGGTCGGAAGCCTGTCATGGTCTCGGCCGACGACGAGCGCCTTGAAGAGTTCTTGTCTGTTGATGATGATTACGATGAAGATTCGGACGAGGACGAAGAGGGAAAATCAGGCACACGCGGCGTTTCTGTCCGTGCGCCCAGACAGAAACAGGATCCCGTTCTTGCCTATCTTCTGGGCCTGAAGCCCGACGCAGCAAAGGATCTTCTTGTCGAAATCGCCGCTCAATTCGACGAGGTACGCACGGAACTGCGGCGGAGGATCGAACTCGCGAAATCCGACGTAGACACTCTTGCGGACAAGGCAAAGGAGGCGATTCGCGATGTGACGGCAACGGCATGCAGGATCTACGTCTGGGGCGACAGAGACCGCTCTATATATCCGGACTACGGAGAGGCGAAACAGTTTCTCGAACGGCTGCTCGAGCTGAAGGCATACGACAAGTTAATTGCGCTGGCCGACTATCTGACGAAGCGCGCCGTCGCGCAGATGGAAATGTCCGAGAACGACGAAGGAGAGATCGGATGCGAAGCCGACACGTGCATGGAGGTCATTGCCAAGGCAGTCATGCGCTCCAATATGTCGGACGTGGCCAAAATTCTTTGGTTCCACAATCTGCACGACAAAGACGAGTACTGTTTCTATGAGGACATCAAGGGCACATGGGGGGCTCCGAAATCATGCGCCACGTCTGCCTGGGCCGAAGTCGCAGATGTCCTTTCAAAGGAACTCTCCTCGCAGGGTGATGTCGGCAACGGGATTTCCATCCACGGGCGACATCTCTCGTTTGAAATTGAAGAAGCTTTGCGATTCGCCGGGCGGCGTGCCGAAGTGACGGATTTCAAGAAACGCGCCGTCGCGAAGACCGGCGACTACGCTACACTGGTGAAGGACCTTATCGAAGACGGCGACCTTAAGGAAGCGCAGGAGTGGTGTTTTCGTGGAATCAAAGAGCAGGGTGACTACGGCAAGCATGAACTTCGTAGCCGTTTGATCGAAATAGCCGAACGGGAGAAGAATCCGATTGATGCCTGTTCCTATGCCGCAGACGAGTTCTTCGATTCGCCGTGGCGAGATAGCTACGAGAAACTCATGGTTGCCGCACGAAAGGCCGACGTGTACGAACAAGTTCACAAAGGTGCTCTTGATTTTCTCGAGAAAGGTGTTTTCCCGTGGGAGGCGAAGAAGAGCCGTTGGCCTTTGCCGAAACTGCTTGAACCGTGCCGCGATAGAAACACGGAATTCCCGCGTATTGACATTCTCATCGACGCAGCCTTGATGGAAGACAGATTGGAAGATGCCATCAAGTGGTATGCCTCCAAAAGTAAGCCAACAACAAATTACCATTCGTACCTCTTTAGGGGTACGGAAGGCGATCAGGGATGGACCGTCGCCGAAAAGGTGGCAGCCAGATTCCCAGACGATGCGATTTCAATCTGGCTCGGGTTGATAGCGGCGAATCGTGGCAAAACAGGTAATTGCTACTATGAACAGATCGCCCAGGCTCTGGTCAACATGCGTCCCGTCATGAAACGGGCCGGTCGGCTCGGCGAATGGAAGGCGGTTATCGCGGAGATACGAACGACCGATAAGGGGAAACGTAACCTCATGAAAATCCTGGATGAAATCGAGCGCGGTCCGCAACCGCCTATGCCAATCATAATAGACAGATAGATGAGACGATGCCAATGAAGCGATAAAATAAGAACGGGATGCTGACGGATAATAGTGAAAATCAAAACCAAGTCGGTGGGCTCAAGGTTTTTGGGTATAATAAGGGCGAAAGGAGCGAAATGTCTTTACCGTTGAACATAGATGACTTGATTCATCAGCGCAAGGTGGAGAGTGCGCGGATTGAATACAAGAAGGACTGGAACCCTGAAAAGGTTCTCCATTCTGTGTGCGCATTCGCAAACGACATCGACAACTGGGGTGGTGGTTACATCATCTTGGGCGTGGAAGAGAAGAACGGCATGCCCGTGTTGCCGCCCTATGGAATACGCAAGGAGTCGGTCGATGCCGTAAACAAGGAACTGCTGAACGTCTGCAATCTGATAGAGGGGCGATATGTTCCTGTTGTCTCCCATGAAGTGTACGAAGGAGCGGACATCCTTGTTTTGTGGTGCCCGGCGAGCGCCGTGCGTCCGCACAAGTGTCCCGTTGTGATCGCCAAGAACGCCAAGAGCGAGAAGGCGTATTACATCCGCAAGGCCAACTCCACAATCAAGGCCAATGCAGCGGAGGAGCGGGAACTGTCGAGTATGCAGGGAAAGTGCCATTTGACGAACGCCCCAACATGCGCGCTTCGGTATCGGACATTCGAATGTCGTTTTTGTTGCCGTTTCTGGAGTCGGTCGGAAGCGAACTGGCAAAGGATGCCGCTGCGCGGAGCGTTACCGATGTCGCCCGCGACATGCTCCTGCTTGAAGGTCCGCCAGAGGATGAACATCCCATCAACGCGGCGCTCATGTTCTTTAACGAGCATCCTGAAAGGTTCTTCCACTATGCGTGGATAGAGGTCGTGGACAAACCCGATCCGACAGGGCAGGGGATGGAGGAACAGACGTTCAAGGGGCCATTGGACGTGCAGCTTCGGGCCGCGCTCAACTACATCCGTGGGGTGGTTCTGAAGGAGAAGATATTCAAGCACGATGACCGAGCGGAAGCCGACAGGATATGGAACTACCCGTATGCCGCTGTGGAAGAGGCACTTGCCAACGTCGTCTATCACCGAAGCTACGAGCCGTGCGCCCCCGTTGAAGTGACGATTACGCCGACACAACTTGAAATCTCCAGTCTGCCTGGGATGGATCGGTCGATTACTGACGCCAATCTCAAGGACTTCAACATCCGCAGTCGGTTCTATCGTAACCGCCGGATTGGTGAGTTTCTGAAGGAGCTTGACCTTGCCGAAGGCCGCAACACGGGAATTGGAAAGATTGTCCGTGCCATGCGTGAGAACGGATCACCAGACCCGGAGTTCTTTAACCCCGAAACGCGCTCCTTTATGACGGTTATTCTGCCGATTCACGAGGCGTTCAAGGAAGACATCACAGATAGCACGGAAAAAACTGTGGTGAAAACCGGTATGAAAACCGTTGATGCCATCATTTCGCTGATTAGAGAAAATCCCTCTATTACTCATGATGAGCTATCGGAACAACTTGGACGTGCACGTAGTACTATAATTGAACAGATTTCAAAGTTAAAAGCCTTAGGCCGCCTCCGCCGCGTAGGCCCAGACAAGGGCGGTCATTGGGAAGTGGTCGGGAATGCGTGAGGAGAGAGATGTCCATGATCGTGGAGAAACTACTTGCCCATGATCATTGTTCAGACATTTTCCAGTTGCCGACTGGAAAATGTAAGGGGCATGACGCTGACGAAAACATTTTCCAACCGTTGGTTGGAAAATGTGGGACTTTGGGGATTGTTGCAGTGGCGAATAAAAGGTGAATATGTTATACTACAGGTGCCTTGGAATGAGGAGAACGTAGCATGTCAACGAGAAAAGATTTGACGTTTGTGGTTTTCTTAATCCACATCCTTGCGGCGGCTTGGGGCAAGTCGCCCTCTGAGGCGTATTCCATTTGCAAGCGTTCTGGCGCGTTGCATGATTACTTGATTCCGCATTATGAAGTCCTTCATTCCCTTGGCGCGAATGCCTTGATTGAGGATCTGACGGAATACGTCCGCGAAAGGGATGAAGTAAAATTCAACGTTAAGATTGAAACATACAAAGAACGTCTGGAGGAGCGCATAATCGCCTATCTCGCAGAAATACGGTGCGTTACCCCTGACGCGGCGATGGACATCTACTATCGCAGTTGCCTCTCTCGGCAAATAGACCAGGGTCTTTTCGGTATCGAAAACATGGACTACAAATATTTGGCGAATGACCTTGTTGAGAACGAGCCGAATCTATTTGCCGAGTCTGCGGATTGAAGGTCGCTATGGTACAGAAGAGGGTGTGAATCATGTTGGATAGAACCATCAACGATGACAAGACAATCGCAAGCGGCAGCGGGACGATACTTGCCGGGCGCTACCGTATCCTCCGTCAGTTGGGCGAGGGCGGAATGGGTTCGGAGGTTGACACATTTGTCAAGACGGCCATCGCGAAGAACCGCCCCGTCCCAGTGACGATACTGCGCGAGAGGGCCGTTTACGACTATCCCAAATGGCCGGTCCGCGAATTGATGATGAATGCCATCATGCACCGGGACTACCGCAGTACGGGGCCGACGATGTTCTATCAATACGCAGATCGAATCGAGCTGCTCAATTCCGGAGGGCTATACGGTCGTGTGAATCGTGAAAACTTCCCCGACGAGAACGACTACCGCAATCCCATCATCGCGGATGCCATGCGGACGCTTGGCTATGTGAACCGTTTTGGACGCGGCATCGGGCGGGTCCATATTGAACTAGAAGAGAACGGGAATGGTGAACCTCTTTTTGACGTTGGACAGATTGGTTCGTTCAAGGTGACTGTTGGGCTGACAAAGTACGCCGACATTGGGCAAAGTGTAGCGGAAAGTTCGCAACGAACGGCTCAAAGCAAGGAGACAAGGGACGAAAGTTCGCAACGATTGCCCGAAAGTTCGCAAAAGAGCAATGAACGTGCCGAGAAAGACGCAGAACGTGCCGGGAAAGATGCGGAACGTGCCGAGAACGCGGCGGAACGTGCCGAGAAGGTCAAGGCTTGGGCTTTGAACATGATTCCGTCTGGAGTGCGACAGGACGCTCGTTCAAATATGGCTTCGGTCTTGGCGGGCATTGGTGTTGATGAAAAGATAACAACCGAAGGTCTCATGTGCCTTACGGGGCTTTCAGATCGAGGCGTTCGGAAAACTATTTCGGCATTAAAGGCGTTTGGTTTACTCGTTCGTGTTGGATCAGATAGAGCAGGTCATTGGGAATTGGTAGGGTTTGAGCCGTGAAGAGACGTGGTATAATAATGCGTTCTGGCGTTCTGGGTATCGCGTCGCTGGGCGTGGGCCTGGCGGTAGGAGAAAGGTGAAAATCTACAAAATAGAGATGGCAATCTGAAACAGAAAGGAAAACAATGATAACAAGTACGATGACGAGGGCCGAGGTCGAGGCGATTCTTGACGACGGCGGAAACTTTCTCAAGGCACAGGTCGATTTGCCAGTGTTCGCTGAGAATTTCTTCGAGTATGGTTTTCAGAACAACCACAAGCGTTTCTACCGTGATGAGATGGAAGAGCTTTTGAACAATCTTGAGATCAATGCACGCGAGAACGGCGATGAAGTGTGTGGTGCCGTGATGGGCAAGGCTGTCCTGCTCACGTTCACCCGCCGGCAGGTTGTGACGGACGCGCTTTCGTATCTTTCGCGCGCTGCAGAAAAAGGCGTGAAGGGGGCGGCGGCAGAGCTGTGCGCATGGTATGCCGGCCGTATAATCGCAAATGACTTCGAGAAATTCGAGAATGCCGACGTGGGGCTTGACGATTGCTACGACCCGACGCCGGAGTACCCCAGGACGACATTCCCGAAAACGGTGGCCGAATGCCGCCGCCGTCTTGCGTACTGGCTGCACAAAACATCTGAAGATGATTTTCACGATGTGCAACAGTCCTTTTCCGCATTGTCGGGTTCCTCTTTTGACATTCCGAAATCCTGGGCCGACGGCATGAAAGCTCTCGAAGAATTTCTGGATGGCGATGCGGCAAGGGATCGTCTTGCGTACGCGAAGTCGCTGATCGACGGATCGGACGGCGAAGGGGCGTCGAAACGGATTGCCGAGGGCGCGAAGATCGTGCGCGAACTTGCCGAGAATGCGGATTGCCTTGAGGCGTGGAAGTATATGCTCGAATGTCATGAGCGCAAGATCGGCCCGTTCAAGACAAATAAATTCCGTCGCGACGCCAAGGCTGCGATTGCGCGGCTGGAGTCCCATGAAAGCTGAGAAGCGAAAAGCTCAGGTAACACGATAAAACGTAGCCCTTTGCGATCTTTGTGGTCTTTGCGGCTAAAACAAGACAATGAAAAAGATACGCTGCCCATATTTCGAGCTGAATGACCTGGAGCGTGCGTACCACGACAAGGAGTGGGGGACGCCGTGTCGGAACGACCGGAAGCTCTTCGAGTACCTGATGTACGAGGTGCTGCAGTGCGGCCTGAGCTGGGACACGATCATCCAGAAGCGTGCGGCGTTCCGCGTCGCGTTCGAGCGGTTCGACTTCGAGAAGATCGCCCGCTACGGCGAGCGCGACATCGCGCGCATCCTCGCCGTGCCGGGCATGATCCGCTCGCGGCGCAAGATCGAGGCCATCATCCACGACGCGCAATGCTTCATCGCGCTCCGTCGCGAATGCGGCACATTCTCGAAGTGGCTCTGGGCGTTCACGGGCGGAAAGACGCTGCACAATCCCGACAACGCGAAGTCCGACGAATGGACTGCCCCCGCGCGCACGGAGCTTTCCGACCGCATCGCCGCCGAGCTCAAGGCGCGCGGCTTCAAGTTCCTCGGCTCGGTGACGATCTATGCGTTCATGCAGTCCGTGGGTCTCGTCAACGACCACGCCCGCTTCTGTTTCCGCTACAAGGAATTGCGCCAAGGAGATGGCGCGAAATAGATGATTCCTCTTGCATTGCGCGGGGGAATATGGTTTAATATGCCCGATTTGGCGAATTGTGCGGATGAAATGCCGACAACTCGCCAGAAGGGAAGAATTATGAAATACAATGTGGCGATGACTGAAGATGAGGCGTTGCGCGAGTCGGGCAGACGACTCGCGCAGATTCGGCTCAGCCGGAACCTGACGCAGGCAGAGTTGGCACAGCGTGCAGGCGTGTCCAAGCGCACGCTTGAGAGGCTTGAAATGGGGGCGGGCGGCGTAAGAATCGATGCTTTTTTCGCTGTCTGCGGTGCATTGGGCCTGACAGTCGGATTCGAGACGCTGCTACCTGAAGTGCAGTTGTCGCCGCAGGACATTCTTGCAAAACGTACATTGCCAAAGCGCGCGCACAGGAGAAGCGGGGCGGCAAAAGAATGGGGGAACGTATGAGCGAAGCGGTGGAAGTATTGCTGTGGGGGCGGCGGATAGGAGTTGCCTCCCGCGTGGGCGGCGCGCCCTGTGCGTCTTTTGCATACGACAGGGAATTCCGGGATGCCGGGATCGAGCCTTCGCCGTTGATGATGCCTGTCGGTATCGCTGCGTATTCCTTTCCTGCGCTTCCACAAGGGTCTTTTCACGGTCTTCCCGGAATGCTGTCTGATTCCGTCCCGGACAAGTTCGGAAACGCGGTGATCCGCGCATGGCTGAAGACCCAGGGCAGGCTTCCCGAGAGCCTTACGCCGATAGAGCGGCTGTGCTATACGGGTGTACGCGGCATGGGCGCACTCGAATACAAGCCGACCATGTTCGATGAGGAGGACAAGTCGGAGGAGATACATGTGGATGCGCTGGCGGAACTTGCTGACGAGGTGTTGAAATCCCGCACCGAGGCCGCGGCAAAGCTTGTGCCGGACATGAAGCGGTATTCGGCGATTCTCAAGGTCTGTTCTTCCGCCGGCGGCGCGCGTGCGAAGGCGCTCATCGGGTGGAACGAGGCGACGGGCGAGGTGAGATCCGGACAAGTCGCGCTTCCCGAGGGATTCGGCTACTGGCTCATCAAGTTCGACGGACTCATGGGAAACGGCGACAAGGAAGGCGACGACAAATGGGGCTACGGGCGCGTCGAATACGCCTACCATCTGATGGCCCTTGCAGCGGGAATCGAGATGACGGAGTGTCGCCTCTGGAACAAGCGCCACTTCATGACGCGCCGGTTCGACAGGCTCCCGGACGGCGGCAAACTGCATGCGCAAACGCTCGGAGCGCTTGCGCACATGGATTTCAACGATCCCGCCGCCTATTCGTACGAACAGGCGTTTCGTGTCACTCGCCGCGTCGTGAACGATGCACGCGCCAACGAGCAGCTCTTCCGGCGCATGGCGTTCAATGTGCTGGCGTGGAACTGCGACGACCACGTGAAGAACATCGCGTACCTCATGGACCGGCGCGGCGAGTGGTCGCTCGCCCCAGCATACGACGAGTGCTACGCGCACAATCCAGAAGGCGACTGGACCTCGCGCCACCAGATGTCAGTGAACGGAAAGCGCATCGGCATTTCGGATGACGACATCCTCTCCTGCGCGCGCTTCGCAAACATGCGCGAGCGCAAGGCGCGCGCCGTTCTGGACGAGGTCAAAAGCGCCGTCCACGACTGGCCGCGCTTCGCCGCCGAGGCGGAAGTCCGCGAAGATTTCGTTGCCGCCATCTCAAGGCAGCTTGGTTTGGAGTGATGCATGGGTAAGCGGTTTTGCTCCTAAAAAAGGCAATGATGAATAGCAGCAGCAACAAGGCCGAACTTCGGCGCACGATGAAGGCGCGGCGGAAGGAGCTTGCGGCGGATCAAAAAGCCGCCGCGGATGCCGCCATCTGCGAAAAGCTCAAGGCGCGAAGCGACATAGGCTTGATGGTCGATCCGTTTGACTTCGGCTCGCCGCTCGCTGTTTACCTCGCCTCGCCCGACGAAATCAACATCGATCCCTTCATCGAGTACATGCTTCACATGGGCGTCAAAGTGGTCGCGCCGCGTTGGAACGGCGAGACCTACGAACTCGCGAAATTGAAAGGACTGGACGAGAAGAATCTGCGGCGCGGCCCGATGGGAATCCGCGAGCCGGTCGATGCCGATATCGTAGAGCCGAAGAAAGTCGACGCCTGGATCATCCCCGGCCTTGCCTTTACGCGCGGCGGCAAGCGCCTTGGCTATGGTGGCGGATGGTACGACCGCTTTCTCGCATCTGCGCCGAAGGGCGCCGTCAAGATTGGCGTCGCCTATTCGTTCCAGATCGTCGATGACCTCCCAAGCGAACCGCACGACATCCCGCTCACCGAAGTAGTGGACGGCTCGCTCGACGACGAGGCACTCGAGTTCAAAGAGACGGACGATGGTTTCTTGGCGAAAATAACCAGAAAAGACAGGTCGCGGCGCGTGAAGACAATCGCCAATTGCCTTCTTTGGACGATTCTCTTGACAGGCATTGGATTTGCCGGGTTCGGTTTGATGTACGCGCTCGCGAAGTCGGGGATATACATGCCGTCGCGGCGAGTTGTGGGCATAACGCTGTTGATCGTTCTTGCCTTTTTCGTCATCTCGCTTGCCATGCTGATAAAGGCGATCGCCGTATGTGTGGAATGCGAGGCGGAGATACGTTTCGCGAACGGCGAGGGTGTGTGCCGCCGCAGGTTGTTTGGCCGGTTGCCGCTTCCTGCACGGCGGTTTACGTTGTCGCCGTGGTCGCAGGTGACTGGCGGGACGAGCGACTCAGATGTGACGGAATATGACTTTGACACGGTCAAGATATGGGCAGATGGCGAGTGTATTCCTCCTTGCCGACCGTTGGTCAGGACATACTCCCGCACGGCATTTATGCTGGCACTCCTAATCAACCGCGCAAACAAATGGGACGATGCGGCGTATCATGCCGCACGTAAGGCACGTCTTGCGAATCTGCCGCGCGGGATGAAGATCCTCTCGACGGATGACGGGCAGGGGCAAATCGCCGTCATTCGCCCGTTCTCGCCGAGCATATCACTTGGTGGCGTTCTGGGAGTGCTCATCGTGCTAATGTTGGCAACATTCCTGCTCTATATCCCATACGGTGGATGGGCACTGGGCGGTATTGTAGTGGCTGCGACTCTCATCAGCTGCATTTTCAGAATGCTGAGGGGGCTTTTCGGATGCGTTAAATGTGAAATCAGGAACGGGCGGATGAACTGCATCTCGGGATTGTGGCCGTTTGTGCGGAAGTGCGAAATCTCACTTGAAGGGAAGGAGGTTCCATCGCCTGATGGAGCTGCCCAGTGGTGGGACGACTTGTTTGAGCGCCGTTCTCCGTTCGGTTGGTTGCCGCCGAAGTTCAGCCTGCCGTTGCGCCTCTTCGTGGAAGAAGCGATTACACAAAATTGATCTAATGATTTCACGGACCGACTTTGTGGTATAATATTCCCCATGCAACTTGAGCAAGTAGAATGACAAGTAGAATGAATAATGAGCATTAGCAAAGTTTATTTCGTGTCTGGCATCGACACTGGCGTAGGCAAGACCGTGGCCACAGGACTGATGGCGCGTTGGCTCGCCGCCACCGGACATGATGTCACGACGGTCAAACTGGTCCAGACCGGCAACACCGGATTTTCGGAGGACATCGCGGAGCATCGGCGAATCTGCGGCGGCATTCAACTGCCCGAAGATAGTGAAGGGCTCTCCGCCCCGCAGATATTCAGCTTCCCCGCATCGCCGCTTCTCGCCGCGTCTCTTGAGGGGAGGCATGTAGACGTTGATGCCATTCGCCAGGCAGTGGACAGATGCGCGGAACGCCGCGAGATCGTTCTCGCCGAAGGCGCTGGTGGACTCGCCGTGCCGTTGACAGAGGATGTCCTGACGGTTGATCTGGCGGCCTCGTGCGGTTGGCCGCTCATACTTGTCACATGCGGACGCCTCGGCTCCATCAACCATACGCTGCTTTCTCTCGAAGCGGCAAAGGCGCGAGGAATGAGAGTCGCCGGCGTCGTCTGGAACTGGTGCGAGGGAAGAGACCCCGCGATCGATGCCGACGCGCAGGCTACGACAAGGCGCTATCTAGCAAGATTCGGATTCCCGCCATGCATCGTCGAGGTACCCCGCCTTGATCCGTCCGGATCGTATCCGAGCATCGACTTCTCGGAGATATTCGCATGAAGCCGATTGAATACGACAAGGCGCGCATATGGCATCCTTACGCACCGCTCGGACCGGACGCCCCGCGTGTGCGGATGGCAGACCGCGCCGAGGGCCTGGAGATTGTCCTCGACGATGGACGGCGGCTGATTGACGCGGTTTCGAGCTGGTGGTGCGTGGCGCATGGGCATCGGCATCCGGCCATAGTCGAGGCAATGCGCCGTCAGGCGGAGAAGCTGCCGCACGTCATGTTCGGCGGCTTCACACATGAACCGGCCGTGGAGCTCGCCCGGCGACTTGCCGAAATCGCGCCGCCGGGACTCGACCGCGTGTTCTTCGCGGATTCCGGGTCGATTTCGGTTGAGGTCGCCGCGAAGATGGCCGTCCAGTACCAGAATGCGCTGGGGCGTCCTGGGCGCAACAGGCTCCTCGCCCTGAAGGGCGGCTACCACGGCGACACTTCGCTCTGCATGGCGCTTTCTGATCCTGACGGCATGCACGTCCTCTTCAAGGGGCTCATGACGCGGCATTTCTTCGCCGAGAAGCCGAGCATCCCCACAAACGGCGCATGGGACCCGTCTGACGCCGACTCGCTGCGACGCGTCATGTCCGAGCACGGCAACGAGATCGCTGCGATCATCTGCGAGCCGATATTCCAGGCGGCGAACGCGATGAACTTCTATCATCCGGAATACCTGCGCGAGATGCGTCGCCTGTGCGACGCAACAGGCGCGCTGCTCATCTTCGACGAGATCGCGGCGGGGCTGTACCGTACGGGTCCTCGATGGGCGCACGAGCGCTCCGGCATCGTGCCCGACATCATGACCGTCGGCAAGGCGCTGACCGGCGGACACGTCACGCTCGCCGCAACGTTGGCCTCGGCACGTGTTGCCGAGACGATTTCGGCGGGGCGTCCGTCCGCCTTCATGCACGGCCCGACCTACATGGCCAATCCGATTGCCTGTGCCGCCGCGTGCGCCTCGCTGGACCTGTTCGCCGCGTCAGACTACTCGGCAAAGGTGGTGGAGATCGAAGAAGCCTTTCGGGAAGGACTCGCCGGCGTCGAGAGGCTGGAGAACGTCGCGGACGTACGCATCCTCGGCGCGGCGGCGGTGGTCGAACTCAAGGGGATGCCTCCGCGAGAGGCGATAGACGACGTGATTGGCGCGCATGGCGTATGGCTGCGTCCGTTCGCCAACTTTGCATACTCCATGCCGCCGCTTGTTTCGGACGCGGGCGTTGTCAAGCGCATCTGCGGGGCGCTCGCGGACCTCGCTTCGCGTCCTCCTGACACGTCCCCAGTTGATGGTGACTTTCATGAATGAATCAGAAGCGGAGCTGTAGCGGAATTGATCCAGGTAGCCTCAACCACACCTCTCCCCCCTCAGTTCTTGCGGTATATTCCGTTACTTCGAGAAACGCTGTGGAAGTGATAAAGAAAGAGCATGGAAAGTATAAAATAAGGTAATAAAGAAAGTGCATAGAAAGTATAAAATAAGGTAATAAAGAAAGTGCATAGAAAGTATAAAAGAAAGTAATGAAGAAATATTACCTGCCCGCCTTGATATATCGCGCAAAATGTGGTATAATATATCCACCTTTTGTGAAAGGTGTCTTTGGTATTATGGACATGTCAAAATACATTGGCGAGGCGACGGCCTACGACAAAAAACTGATGCTTGAGCGAAAAGAACCGTTGAGTTGGCTCAAGAGCATCAGTGCGTTCGCTAATACCTCTGGCGGAGTGTTGTTGTATGGTGTGGATAATGACGGCGATCTTGTTGGGCTTGAGAATGCCGAGCACGATGCCGAGGACATCAGCGAAATGGTCAAGTGCCTGATGGATCCCGTTCCGGAATTCACCTTGTCGCTTCACGAGGAGGATGGTCGCAAGTTCGTAATGGTTTCGGTTAAGGCTGGAACCGAGACGCCGTATTACGTGTTCATCAAAGGTCATCGGGATGCGTACATACGAATTGGCAACGAAAGCGTAAAGGCAAATTCGATAGACCTCAAACGACTTGTCCTTAAGAGCGAGAAACGGTCATGGGATTCGTTGCCGTCGAGCCACAAGCGGGCGAACTTCGCTTTTGAGACATTGCGCGCTGAATACTTCGCACGGGCGAAGCTGGAGTTTGTGGAAAGCGATTTTGATTCTTTCGGGCTTGTCGAGGGTGAAGGTATATTGACCAATGCGGGTGCGCTCCTTGCGGACAAGTCTCCCATTCGCCATTCGCGTGTGTTCTGTACGCGCTGGAACGGGCTTACGAAGTCGAACGGCGTGATGGAAGCGCTGGACGATGACGAGTTTTCGGGCGGACTGCTCAACCTTCTTGATGCCGCGAAAGGATTTGTGAAGGTAAACGCAAAGACAAAGTGGCGGAAGATGGATGACGGCAGCGGACGTGTCGAGTATCCAGAATATCCATCCGCCGCCGTGGAAGAGGTTATTGTGAATGGACTTATACACCGTGACTATCTTGAAATCGGAAGCGAAGTCCACATCGACATGTTCGACGACAGGCTGGAAGTGTATTCGCCTGGCGGCATGGTCAGCGGCGAGTTGATTCAGTCTCTTGACACTCGTGCCGTCGCCTCAAAGCGCCGCAACCCTGTCATAGCCGATTTGTTCCAGCGCCTCTCGCTCATGGAGCGTCGCGGTAGCGGATTCGGCAAGATTCTTGATGCGTATCAATTCGAATCGGAGAAGCGGGGACGGTCAATCGTGCCGCTGTTCCGCTCCTCCTCGTCGGAATTCCATGTCATCCTTCCGAACCTGAATTACGAGGCGCCTGAATTGCCGTCCTTGACTGGAAACAATGCAAATGGAGTGGGTGGGGATGCCGACATTTCCAATAACGCAATCTCGACCACCTTAACGGAAGGTCGGAATGCAAAGATCATCATTCGCTCGATAAAGGCGAACGGCCATGTGACGATTGTTGAACTCTGCCGAAAGACCCGACTTTCAACAAGCGGCGTCTATAAAATCATCGCCGCCTTGAAAAAGGCTTCAATGATTCGCCGTATCGGCCCGACAAAGGGCGGATTCTGGGAGGTAAGCGAATGAATGCGACTGCTTGTCTATTAGGAGGTGCCATGAGTAGGTTAAAAGTAGATGTTATGATGAAAACTAAAATCAATGGATTGTACTCTACATTTACGTCATTATGTAAAAAGTCTTTTTGGAAATCAATGACTACAGAATGGGGCACCTCTATCTCAGACATGCAGCTCTTGCTTGGGGCATTGATGATCTTTACGAGGGATGATGCCAGCGCATTGTTTGACAATCAGAAGGATGTTGATGAAAGGGTAATGGTAGGTTGTGTCTATCGATATATGTATTGTGCGTGTATGATGGGCTTTTGTAAGTCTACTCAACCTGACATAGATATAGAATATGATAGAATGCAGATAGATCATGGGAAATTTGGCCCTAAAGCTTTTAGTTTCTGCTATCGCCCTAAAACTACGTGTATGAGAGGTCAGGAAGATAAGTGTAATAGCTTTGTTGGTCGAGAAAAGTGGTGCTTGGCATGTCGTCAATGTGATAGGCGTGTAAGACCAGACTTGATAATCCATAAACGAAATTCGGATCTTGGTGTAGGCAATGGTATGATTGTGGAATTTAAGCGTAACAATGTGGACGATCATGATGATAATGTAAAAATTGCATATGCGACTTGTGAGCACGGCAGTTTAAAATATGTGATAGGTGCTGTGGTTAAATTGTCCGATAATACTCAGGTGGTTGGTTTTTACAAAGATTCTGTCAGAAGGATTGCCTTCACCGTGTATCCCGACAAAGTGGAACGTTGTGACAGCTGGCATGATTAGGTAATAATATACGATTCTCAGACAATGAATTGATAACACTATGTCTGAACAAACTATATTCAGATTTGAAGAGTACTATGACCGCGAGCTCGGCGAAAAGTGTGCTCGGATTTGCGGTGTCCGCGAGGGTGCTCCACATGTTGAAGTTATCGATAATATTCCTGAAATATGGAACGGACTAAAAGTTCGACGGATTGACGGCTATTGTCCGCTTGGTCATTGCGACTGGTTGCGCGAGGTCTACATTCCACCAAGCGTTAAGCGACTTGGGACTTCTGTTTTTGTAGGCGATAAGAACCTGAAGCGTGTCGTGTTGTCCGAAGGACTTGAGGTGATAAAGGATTGGGCCTTTGAAGGCTGCACAAGCCTAGAAGAGATTACCATTCCATCCACACTCAGGTGGCTAGGTCGCAGGGCGTTCTACGACTGTACTGCGCTAAAGGTTATTCGTATACCACAGCGAACATATATTGAGGAGATGTCTTTGTCGACGGGGGGCGACGATCTACGGATTGAATTGACCGAGACTAAGCCGGCAGGGAAGGAAGGCTATTTCATTGAGGCCAACGTTCTTTACTGTTTAACAAAGTCTGGTATCGTTCTTGTCAAGTATTTCGGCCGAGAACAGGCAGTTGTCATCAAAAACGGCGTGTGGCGCATTGGCAATACGGCCTTTCATCGCAACAATACTCTTAGGCAAGTGTTTATACCTGGTTCAGTACGGGCAATTGGAGACTGGGCCTTCTCGGATTGTAAATGCCTCAGCTCAGTTCATATAGATGAGGGGTTGACAACTATCGAAGATTCGGCCTTCTCTGATTGTTCAGCATTGTTTGCGATACGCCTTCCCGACAGTTTAACACGCATCGAATTTTCTGCGTTCTCGGGGTCGGCACTCGCTACTGCTTCGCTTTGCGCTAACGTCAAGAGGCACGACAGTTCGTTTCCCAATAGAACACGTTTGGTTGTGCGCAGACACATGAGTATGGAATGCAAATGCCCTATCTGTGGCGAAGCGCAGCTTGTTCCGCGATACGCGGATGGGTATGCCTACACATGCACCCGATGCGGTATGGGGATTGCGTGCATAGACGGCGGACTTAGAGTGTTGCCTCCCGGATTCGTGCTTTCGGAAGAGTCCGTCGCTATAGCGGCCTTCATTCGTGAACGCGAGATTTCCAAGGTCGTTCACTTCACCTCAACAAGTGGCCTTATAGGAATCTTGCTATCGGGCAAGATAATGTCACGAGAGACGATGCGACATTTCATTGAAGACAATCCCAATTCACCAGTCGGACGGTATTTTCACGCCAATGATTCGGAACGTTGGGACAAACGGCTTGATTGTATCAATACGTCCATTGAGCGGATCAACGTTGATCTGTTTGCGGCCATGAAGTCGCGCAGCGCGGGCGTAGCTATGGAACCGTGGTGTATCATTGAGCTGGACACGATCTGTCTGCTCAAGAACAAGGTCGTATTCACTGTCGCGAACGCTGCCTCGACGTATGTTCGGCGTAACGGGTCCCAAGAAGGCCTCGCGGGGCTGGAAGCTCTTTATGCTGATTTGGTCACAAGCGGTCGGCAGGATGAGAACCGCGTTACCGTTATGCAGGAAACGAAGCGAGAGCGCGGTGCGCATTGCAATTGGGCGACCAACAGTCAGGCCGAAGCCTTGATCCCAGGTGAGATTCCGGTCATCTACATCAAACGTGTGGTATTTCAATCGTATGATGAGATGGTTCGAGCGAAGGATCTTCTATCGAATGCGGGGTGTACGCCTGCCATGCCTCTAGAATCGGATGGATACGAATTCGTCAATAGAGCGGAGGTCATTCAAGACGATAACACTTGTATTTGCTTTGGAGACTGATAGCGATGGCTTCTCGTCCTGCTTTTTTCCCTTTGTTGAGCGTTGTCGGAGTTGATGATACACGGACGTTCGAATTCGCCTGGTCTCCCGGCCTTTCGTTCACCCAGAAACAGCGGAATGTGAGTGCGCTTCACGCGTCCATTTGGAGGAACTTCCCGGTGTGTAAGATCCTCGAAGTGTCAAGTAAGTCTACTGAGCAGCTCGGAGTCTGTCTGAGTGCCTTTAACCTGTCATTCCCGACGGATGACGATTTTATGCCCGTGGAAACTGCTTTTCAGGCGAGCAAGGTGTTTGAAAAGGCTGGACCGTTTCCCGAATTATATGGCAAAGATCCTCGTCTCGTGAGGGATTATGTAAGGAACTTGAACGCTGGGAAGCTGATTGGATTTGAAATCGATGGAGACCGTTGGGAGCTGTATCCTACCCGAGTATTCTATGACTGGTTTTACATTCGTGCATTATCGAGAAATCCTAAGCTTTCTGCTGCAGCATGCAAATATGATTGCTTCACGGACATTGAGTTCAATCCGCAGAAGTCCCTCAATTGCCAGGCGTATGCGGTTGCTCTTTATTTGTCGATGCGCCATGTAGGGGTTTTAGATGAAGCGTTAAAAAATAAGGAATCTTTCTTGCACTTTCACCCGGCCGATGTTGTGGTTGTAGGGAAGGGGACAAATTCCCATGTCGCAACGACGCTGACTCAGCCAACGTTTGGATTCTGAATTTTGTGGAAAGCGGTTTGGGAATGAATAATTTTGCTTCAGAAGCTGACATCTATAAACTGGCCTTCTCGCGTGATGTGCTGCAAGAGCAAATCGATGCGCGTATAGCCACGCGTTACTTGCAGATACTGGAGGCGGGCTTGTTCTTCAGGGCGCGGAAGATGATGTTGGACTCTTCTCGTATGATGTTTTAATACCTTGTGACGTTTAACAACGGAAAGGCTGTCAAGACATGGTAACAACACGAACAAGTTTGGTAATCGTTATATCCGTTGCCGGTGTGTTTATCAGGCCAGTCATAGGAGCCCCTGAACCTTTTAGGCATGAGCGGCGGGCGGCACTTGCGACAGACGCTTGGGGTGGGATGCGTGTGGACTGGACTGCGGTCGTCGACTGGCCAACTGGAGATTCCCCAGTTGCAAAGTCAGTACAGACATGGATTGGGGAACGATTGCGGAATTATCGCCGCGAGCCATTCAAAGGCAACATTGCTGACTGGGATGCCATGACGCGCTTTTATGGGAACCAGTTTCTCTCCAACAACAGTTCAAAGAATATAGAACATGAGTGGCGCGGTGAAGGTGAATCTCGCGTTGGCAAGTGTCCAGATGTCGATCCCGGAGCGGACGTTTTCCTGGAAGAAACCCCGCGCTGGTCCTGTAGAAACACTGCAATTATTCAATACGAGGACGAGCGCATCGTCTCATATCGTGCGGGATTTTCTGGCTTCTTTGTCGGGAACGTGACGAGCGCGGCATATGTCAAGTGTGCGACATTCTGCAAGCCAGACGGCAAAATACATGGCTGGGACGTTTTCTCCGACACCAATGCCGTTTTTGAGTTAGTACGAAAATTGACGGAAATTAAGTATAAAGAGATGGCCGACTATGACGGGATGGCGTGGAGGTTTCCATGAGTGAGCCCCGTCTCTTTTCAGTGAAGATGCGCGCCTCTCGCGGCAGTGAACACGTGTCAGGTGCGGAGAGGATAGTTGCGCCTTCCGCCGCGCCAGAGACGGTCTCCGCACTCGTTCGTCGTGCGCTCGGACATTCAAAGGGCGATCCTGACTTCATCTCCCTCAAGGTCGCCGCGATAGGCGACGTGCTTCGCATCAAGGCTTTGCCGGTCGCAACTGAGACCGCGTCGACTCCGGGCGAGGGGCTCGCCATTGCCGAACGCCTGCTGCGCGAGGCCGGCGTCGAGCGCGCAAGCGAGGTGGTTGCGATGCTCGCCGCCGCGGGGCCGATGCGCGGCGCCATGCTCGTGGATGCCGACACGCTTGAACGGCTTGAACCAGACAAGGCGAGAGGCGTGCGCGCGACATGCATGGACGCCGCTGGAGCGCAGGGGCGCCTCCCGCCATCGTCGAAGAGCCATTATGCAGAGGCTATTGTCCTTGCCTCGAAGGTCGCCGCGGCTCCGGGAATTGTCGCGGAGCTATGCATATCCGACGACCCCGATTATGTCATTGGATACGTGGCGTCGCGTTCAACGGGCTACCGCCGGATAACCTGCATGAAGGAAATGGGCGACGCGCATGGCGGACGCATCTTCGTCTGCCGCGGGATCGCAGGCGATCCATCGAATACGATCCGCTTTCTGGAGGAGACGCCCGTGCTAGTAGAGGCGATTCCCATGCCGGACGGAACTGCGAGGGGGAATCGCCTCGACGGGATAAAGCGGGAAATCGACGCAATCCGAACATCCGGACTTTGGCGCGAGACGCGCGTTCTGGAGATGCGTCCCGAGGGCTGTGCGATGGCGGGCGGGCGCGAAGTCGCAGTGCTGTCGTCAAACGACTATCTAGGCCTCGCGAAAGATCCGCGCGTCAAGAAGGCCGCCGCCGATGCGGCGCAGAGTTTCGGTGCCGGAACTGGCGGCGCGCGTCTCACTACCGGAACGCAGCCGCTACACGTCAAACTTGAAGAGCGGCTTGCAGCCTTCTTCGGGAGCGAGGCGGCTGTCTCCTACGCGACGGGCTACATGGCCAACGTCGGCGTAATCTCCGCGCTCGCTGGCAGGGGCGACGTCATACTTTCCGACGAACTCAACCACGCCTCCATCATCGACGGATGCAGGCTTTCCGGCGCGGACGTCGTCGTGTACCGTCATCGCGACATGGACGACCTCGCCGGGAAACTTTCACGTTGCGGCGGCTACCGCAGGCGGTTGGTCGTCAGCGACGGTGTCTTCTCAATGGACGGCGATATCGCGCCGCTGCCGAAGATGCTCGACCTGTGCTCGCAATACGACGCCTTCTCCTTCGTCGACGACGCACATGCCGTCGGAGTTCTTGGGGCAACGGGGCGCGGCACGGCGGAGCATTTCGGATGCCCGCGCGCAGATCTCACGGTCGGAACGCTCTCGAAGGCGCTTGGCGCAGAAGGCGGTTTCGTCTGCACGTCAAGGATGCTTGCCGATTATCTCGTGAACCGCTCACGCGCCTACATCTTCTCGACATCGCCCGCCCCGGCCGCTGTCGGCGCGGCGATCGAGTCGCTGAGAATCCTTGAAACGGAACCCGATCGAGTGAGACAGCTCCGGACTAAGACTGCATACTTTGCCGCGGAGCTGCGCAAGCGTGGAATCGCGGCGGAAACGCAGTCGGCGATAGTGCCGGTGGAGATAGGCGACGAGAGCAAGGCGGTTGCCGTTGCGGCCAAACTCATGGAACGCGGATTCCTGATACCCGCAATACGTTATCCAACGGTGGCTCGCGGCAAGGCGCGTCTGCGCGTGGCAATTTCGTCCGTACACAGCTGCGCTACGCTTTCCGCTGCCGCTGAGGCCATTAGCGCCATCTTGCCGGGCATGAAGTCGCGGTGAAACGTGGTGTATCTCGCCTGTGCATCTAATTTCTGCGGGAAAATCCAGGATATGATATAATATTCTTTTCGCGCTAAAAGAGACAAAAATGAAAGACGGAAAATTCAGGCTGCTTGTTATCAACCCAGGCTCGACTTCGACGAAGGTCAGCCTCTTCGAAGACGAGACGTCGGTCTTCGAGCGGAAGCTCTTCCACGAAGCGTCCGAGCTTCTGAAGTTTTCGCACGTCAATGACCAGATGCCATTTCGGCGCGGCGTGATTCTGGACATGCTCAAGGCGGAGGGCGTTGACCCCGACACGATCGACGCGTTCGTCGGCCGCTGCGGCGGAACGCACTCCCAGCCAAGCGGCGTCATCCGCGTTGACCAGAACCTCTTTGACGACGCCGTCAAGGGCATTGACGGTTCGGAGCATCCCGCCAAGCTCGGGGTGATGCTCGCGTGGAAGTTCGCGGAGGAGTTCGGAAAGTCCGCCTTCACGCTCCATCCCACGACCGTGGACGAGCTCAACGACTATGCGCGGCTCACGGGCATCAAGGGCGTGTACCGCTTTGCGCATACGCACTGTCTGAACCAGAAGGCCGTGGCCGAGTTCCACGCCAAGAAGATCGGCCGCAGGTACGAGGACTGCAACTTCATCGTCGCGCACATCGACGGCGGCATCACGGTGGCCGCCCACGAGCATGGCCGGACGGTGGACAGCAACATGGGAGCGGACGGAGACGGCGCGTTCTCCCCCACCCGCATCGGCTCGCTGCCGGTCTTGACGGTGCTCAATTACCTTGAGACGCATTCCGTCGATGACCTGCGCCGTCGTTGCACGCGTTCCGGCGGATTCGTCGATTTCTTCGGAACGTCCAACTCCGACACGATCCACGAACTCGTGGAGAAAGGCGACAGGAAAGCGACGCTTGTCTGGAACACGATGATCTACCAGATCTGCAAGCAGATCGGTGAGATGGCGGTGGTTCTCTGCGGAAAGGTGGACGGCATCGTCCTCACCGGCGGACTCGTCCGCTTTGCCGACATCGTCGAAGGCATCGAGAAGCATTGCGGATTCATCGCGCCGGTCAGCGCGTATCCGGGCGAGATGGAGCAGGAGGCGCTGGGGCTCTCGGCGCTCAAGGTGCTGCGCGGGGAATGCGCGGCGCTCACGTATTCCGGCCGCGACGTGTGGCAGGGCTTTGAGGGAATGGATCTTTGATCCTGAAGGAGACTGACATGGAAGTGGTGAAAAGAATCAAGGCGAAGGCACGCGCCTCCGTGAAACGCATCGTGCTGCCGGAGGGCGACGAACCGCGCACTGTCGAGGCGGCGAGGATCGTCGCGGAGGAAGGCGTGGCGGAGCCGATTTTGCTTACGCCCGAGATCATCGCGCGTACGGAGAACAAGTCCCGTTTCGACGCATACGTCGCGAAGCTGTTCGAACTCCGCAAGGCGAAGGGTCTTACCGAGGAGGCGGCCGCCAAACTGGTGGCGGACCCGATGTACTACGGAATGATGATGGTCAAGGAAGGCGATGCGGACGGTCTCGTCTCTGGTGCCGTCCACTCGACGGGCGACATGCTTCGTCCGGCGCTGCAGATCATCAAGACCGCGCCGGGAATGAAACTTGTCTCCTCCGCTTTCCTGCTGGAGAGTCCGTATACGCAGTTCGGGGAGAACGGACTTCTGGTCCTGGCGGACTGCGTGGTGAACCCGTGCCCGAACGCCGAGGAGCTTGCGAACATCGCGGTGGCGACGGCGAACACCGCCCGTGCGCTCTGCGACTTCGAGGAGCCGCGCGTCGCGATGCTCTCGTTCTCGTCCAAGGGCAGCGCGGAGCACGCGCTCGTCGACAAGGTGCGCGAGGCGACGTCAATCGCCCATGGCCTCGCGCCAGACCTTCTTCTTGACGGAGAGCTGCAGCTGGACGCCGCCCTAGTTCCGGAGGTGGCGGCGCTCAAGGCGAAGGGAAGCAATGTCGCCGGGCGCGCGAACGTGCTCATCTTCCCGGACCTGCAGGCGGGCAACATCGGCTACAAGATCGCCCAGCGTCTGGGCGGCGCGTCGTGCTTCGCCGTCCTCCAGGGGCTTGCCGGCCCCTGCAACGACCTTTCGCGCGGTTGCTCCGTGGAAGACATCGTCAACACCATCGCCGCCACGGCCGTGCAGGCGGGATAGCCAGAATCTTGTCGGGGATGATTGTTTCACACAGGACGTTTGCGAAATGATATAATGTCCCCATGAACATCAAAGGACACAAAACGATTCTGCTGGCTGCAATTGCGCTGGCGATGGGCGTTGTGCAGGGCTGTGCAGGAGCTGAGTGCGGCGGCGCCACGCCGAAACAGCGCGTGCTGCGCGTCGCCTGCATCGGCGATTCAATCACCTACGGACTTGGCCTTGCCAACCGCGAGAAAGAGTCGTACCCGGCGCAGCTGCAGAAGATGCTGGACGAAATGTTCCCCGGAGAATACGAGGTGCGCAACTTCGGAAACTCCGGCCGTGGCATCTATCTCGATTCCATGCGCGGCAGCGAGAAGCGCGGTTTCAGGTACATGCCTGAACACAAAGCGGCGCTTGCGTGGAAGCCCGACATCGTGATCAGCAACCTCGGCATAAACGACAACGGCGAATACATCAAGGAATACACCGGCGGCCGGAAGCGCGGACAGTTCATTGACGACTACCTCGCGCTTCTCGAAGACTACCGCAGGGCCAATCAAAAGGTGAAGCCCTTCATCTGGACGAAGCTTTCGCCGCTTGCCGAGGGCCAGCGGTTCTACCGTAGCCCGGAGCCGTTCCTCATGCAGGCCGACCTTGAGGAGGTCGCAAAGCGTATGAGTGCCGTCGGCATCGACATGCAGGAGCCGCTGCGGGAAGAGATGGATGATATCTTCGCCCGCGACAAGATACACCCGAACGCCGAAGGTGCGCGGATAATTGCGGAAAAGACGTTTGCCGAGATAATCAAGCCAATGCAGTTTAAGTGCGGGCTGATGCCGGATCTTGACAGTCTGGCAAGCCTGCCGCACGAGGTTGCAAACGTGCCGCACGAAGTCTGGCTTTGCGCGGGGCAGTCGAACATGCAGAAGGGGTGGGGTGAGTTCAACGCCACTCCTGCCGAAAGGGAGCGCGTCAAGGGCGAGCTGGAGCGGCTTGCGAAGTGCAACATCTGGTTCTGGGACTTCAATGACGGCAACTGGAACAAGTTGACACCTCGAAATGCTTTGCGAAAGAGCGCGTTCGGCGTTTCGTTCGCGATCCGGCGCGCCGAGGCGACGGGCAAGGCGATTTTCATGCTTTACGTCGCGGCTGGCGGTGCGCCGACGGAGTCGTTCCTCTCCGAGGCGACGATGTGCGCCATTGGCAGGGACGGCAAGCCGCTTTACCCGCATCTCGCGGCGATCGCGACGAACCGCCACCGTCTTGACCAGAACAAGGACTTCCCGTGCAAGTGGGTTGCGAGGGAGTATCCGCGCCGCAGAGGCAACAGCGAGGAGGCGCGCTGGTGGCCGGTGTCGATGATGTACGGCCACGGGATCAGGCGCATCAAGGATTGCGGAATCAAAGTCGATGGAATCCTGTGGTACCAGGGCGAGTCGAATGCGACGGCGAATGTCGCGCCCGACGTGCCGCTCGCCGATGACTACATGCTGGAGACTAATCTTGCCATTATTGATCAGCTGCGCGGCGAGAGGAAGATCCCGTTCCTCATGATTGGCCTGCCGAAGATGAACCGTCCGTGGGGGCCCTACCGCGCCGCGCAGAGGAAGGCGTGCGAAGAGAAGGGCGCGATCTACGTGGACACATTCGCCGCTGGTCTTGGCGACGAGCGCGACGTGCACCCACGCGACAAGATCCCGTTCGCCGAGCTCGCCCTGCGCGCGCTCGACTGATGCAAGGTCCACGATTCTGTTTGATTACTCGGATGGGGTTTGGTATAATCTAGGCACATGGAAGGCAATGAACAGACGGCGCATGTGGCGCTGCCGCTTAAGTACCGCCCGATGACGTTCGAGGACGTCGTTGGGCAGGAGCATGTCACGCGCACGCTGAGGAACGCGCTCGAGTCGGGGCGCGTGGCGAACGCGTACCTCTTCATAGGTCCGCGCGGCATAGGCAAGACCACACTCTCGCGCATCTTCGCGAAGGCGCTCAACTGCACGAGCCCGAAGGGCGTGGAGCCGTGCGGCGAGTGCGAGAACTGCGTCCAGATCGCGGCGGGAAGGTCGATCGACGTTGTTGAGCTCGACGCGGCGAGCCACAACAAGGTGGAGGACGTGCGGCCCATCATCGAGGCCGTGCAGTTCAAGCCGGCATCGTCCAAGTACAAGATCTTCATCATCGACGAATGCCACATGCTCACGGCGTCCGCCTGGAACGCGCTTCTCAAGACGCTCGAGGAGCCGCCTCCATACGTGAGGTTCGTCTTCGCCACCACGGAAGGCGACAAGGTGCTGGACACCATCGTCTCCCGCTGCCAGCGCTTCGACCTGCGCCGCATCCAGACGCATCAGATCGCCGAGCGCCTGCGCTATATCTGCGGCAAGGAGGGCATCGAGGCGGAGGAGGACGCCCTCTTGGCGATCGCGCGCGGCGCGGAAGGCGGCATGCGCGACGCGCTAAGCTCGCTCGACCAGCTAATCGCATTCAAGGGCATGAAGATCACCGAGGAGGACGCTCTCGGCGTGTTCGGCCTCGTCTCGCGCAGCGCGCTAGAGGGCCTCGCCGGCGCGGTGCTGAAGGGTGACGCCGCGGCGATTCTTCGCGCGGTGGAGGCGTTCGATTCCGCAGGCAAGAATATGCGCCGGCTCGCGAGCGAACTCATGCAGCATTTTCGCAATCTGCTCGTGTATCAGACGCTCGGAGGCGCCACAACGGGCCTCGAGGCGACGCCCGAGCAGGTGAAGACGCTTGCCGAGCAGGCGAAGCTCTGCGACTCTTCGCGCATATTCCGCGTGGCGGACCAGCTGGCGGCGATGGAGGACAAGCTCCGCCATGTGCTCAGCGTGCGTACCCTCATCGAGATGACCCTCATCCGCGCCTCGCGCCTCGCCACCGTGGCGAGCGTGGAGGAGCTTATGCGCGCCGTGCGCGCGCTTCGCGCAGCGCAGCCCGCCATGTCCCCCGCGCCCGTTGCGCCAGCCGCGCCCGTTGTAGCAGCGCCTGTGGCGCCTATGCCCGCTGCGGCTCCTGTGGCTTCTGCGCCCGCGCCTCAACCTCGGCCGCCAGCCGCAGCCCCTGCGCCCGATCAGCCGCAGTCGCGCGACCTTACGCCGGAGGAGCAGCGCCAGATGCTCGACGACAGGCGCCTCAACGACTTCATGGGCATTTTCAATGGCGCGAAGATCACCGACATGAAGAAGTAACACCAAAAGGAACAAACGAGAGATGGAATCAACCGAACGTCCAACGATGAAAATGCTTCCTGGCGACGAAGTGCGCCAGATAATGTGGCGCTTCGCCGAGCGCTACGACATCCAGATGGCAGTGGCTGGCGCGCGCAGCGTGGCCCGAGGCGACGTGGCGAAGCTCGTGGCAGGCGGCCAGCGCGCCACGCACGACTGGACGCCCGAGAAGCAGGGCGCGTTCGACGCGTTCGACGCATCCGGCATCACCGCAAGCACGCTCAAGCAGGAGTTCGGTGGCCTCTTTGACGGACCCAAGAACCTCGCTTCGTCGCTTATCTCCTACGAGCTGAGCTGGGTGGACAACGGCGCGGCGACCTCAGCTCTCGTGAACGGCCTTGCGATGGGCCCCATCGCCGAGCTTGGCACCCCTGAGCAGAAGGCGCGCTACATGACGCTCTGCGCTCCTGGCAACGAGAGCGGCAAGACCTGGCGCGGATCGTTCGCGCTCACCGAGCCCTTGCCCTACGTGGGCGTTGACACGGGCGTTCTCTGCGGACGCGTCTCCATCGCCGAGTGGCAGGACGGCGAAGAGCCCATGATCCGCGTCGAGAAGCGCGGCCGATTCATCACCAACATCGCCATTGCCGATTATGTGACGGTGGCCGCCAATTCCGGCGATGAGCGCATCAAGGGCTCCTGCATGATCATTGTCGAGGCCACGGACCCCGGCAAGTTCGACCGCGGCGCGCAGACGCTCAAGTGCGTGCACCAGCTTTCCAACACAGGCGACCCAGTGATCGACGTCGTGGTGCCCGCAAGCCGCATCGTTGGCGGCTACGACATCGTCGACGGCAAGGTGGTTCCGCGCCTCGGCCACAGCGAGATCATCGCCCAGGTGTTCTCGAAGACGCGCGTTGGCGTGGGCGTTATGGGGGCGGGCTCTCTGATGAGCGCCGTCGAGCCCGTGATCCGCTACCAGCGCACGCGCTTCCGCGGCGCGGCGGGCGTGGACGAGGCGTCGCCGCGCTACCAGCAGGGCCTGCAGATGAAGGAGGACGTCACCGAGCGCCTCGCCGACGTGTGGGCCACCGCCGAGGCGGCCTCTTCGCTTGGATTCGACATCTCCCGCCGCTACGACGAGCTCGAGCTCATTCAGGACGAGGCAAAGGCCAAGCTCGGCAAGGGCCGCGAGATGCTCAAGAACATGAAGGCGCCGATGGAGCGCGCCGCTGCGCTGCTCGCAGAGGGCAAGAACCCGATGGACGACCCCGACGTGACGGTGCGCTACGTCTATCTGCAGGCCGTATGCAACATCCTCTGCCCCAGCTGCAAGCTCTGGAACACGGGCCATGGCGCCGACGTGATGCGCCAGGCCGTGTCCCTCATGGGCGGCTACGGCATCACCGAGGACTGCCCGGGCTTCCTCTTCTACAAGTGGACCGACATGCAGCTTGACGCCACCTACGAAGGGCCCGAGGCCGTGCAGCGCCGCCAGATCAGCGAGACGATGGCGAACCCCGTCTTCCTCGCGCAGGTCGAAGCCTGGGCAAAGGCTGGCGAGGCATGTCCCTGCGCCGCCGAGAACGGGGCGAAGGCGATTTCCGCGGCGCTGCGTCTATGGGCGTGGACGCAGAACTTCGCCAAGGCGGCAAAGGATGCGAACGGAAAGCGCCTCGGCGCGTCGCAGCGCCACGGCGTCGTTTTCCCGCTTGCGGACGCGCTTGCCGGACTGATGGCCGCGAACAGCTTCCGCGAGGACATCAAGTTCCTCGCTCTCAACGGCGCTGACCATCCCGTGGTGGGTCCGGAGCTTCAGAGCTACCTCAACACTTTCAACGACCTGCTCGGCACCGTGGCGGCCGACGTTGCCGGTGAGGCTGGGAAGATCTGCGCCGGCGTGGTGTACGGATTTGGCGCCGCGACGGCCGATGACAAGGCCGCGTTCGCCGCTCTTCGCAACGAGCTGGACGAGGCCCTTGCCGGTACGCGCCTTGCGAAGGACCGTGCGGCAAAGTGCCTCACCACGATTATGATTCCGGAGGCGCTTGACTATCCGATGTAGGAAAATCGCGCAGAGGTGTCAGAACGCAGCTTGAAAAATTCCAAACAAACTGTACAGCTAAGAGAGAGGAGAAACGAAATGAACAAGAAACTGATTATCGCATTGATCGCCGGCGCCGCCCTCACGGGTTTCGCCGCTCCTGGTCATCACGGCCCCGGGCGTGGTCCTGGCGGCCCTGGTCGCGGCCCCGCCCCTGCAATGCGCGGTCCTGCACGCGGTCCTGCACGCGGTCCTGCCTTCCGCCCGGCGCCCATGCGCCCAGCGCCGCCTCCGCGTATGCATCATCACGCGCCCATGCATCGCTGGGGCTATGGTCCTGGTCTCCACCGCCGTCCCGGTCCGCTCAGCCTCGTCGGCTGGCGCCGCGGTGCGATTCATCCCTACTACCGCAGCTGCTGGTTCAACGACGTGTGGTATGATGCGTACGGCTACGCATACTACTATCCTGGCTATACGGGCACTACTGTTGTGACCACGCCCGTAGTCACGACCACGCCTGTTGTGACCACGCCTGTCGTCACCACCCCAGTTGTGCAGCCCGTCGTTCAGCCTGTTGTGCAACAGCCCGTTGTGCAGCCTGTGGTTCAGCAGCCCGTCGTGGTGCCTTCTGCGCCCGTGGTTGTTCCCTGATCGCTGCAGACCGTGAACGAATCAAGCGATGTCCATTGGCTGTGAGCCGGTGGACATCGTTGTATTCAATGACGAACGAAGTTCGCAGGGGAGAAAAGCTGGCCTATGCCGTTGGCGACATGGGCCTTTGCCTTACGCTGGACGTGGTGTACCAGTTCCAGCTTTTCTTCTTTACGGACGTGATTGGCATCGGTGCCGCTCTTGCGGGCGGTGTGGTGTTCTTCGCGCGCGCGGCGGGATCGCTGTTTGACGTTCCGGCGGGGCTGCTAGCCGACCGCACGCGCACGCGCTTCGGGCGGTTTCGTCCGTGGGTGGCCGGCGCGGCGCTTCCGCTTGTCGTAATGTTCTCGCTTGTGTACTATTCTCCTCCGGGCGGAGAATTGCTCAAGGCGTCATATGCAGCGGTCACACTTGGCGTGTATATGCTTCTCGTGTCGCTGCAGAACACGCCCTACAGCGCCCTTGGCGGCGTTATGAGCGCGAGCGAGCATGTGCGCGCCTCGATAGCGTCGTGGCGGGTGGTCGGGGCGCTTGCCGGCGGAATGATCGTCTCGGTATGCACGCTTCCGCTTGCGAAATTCCTTGGAGCGCAGGGTGGCGCTGAGCGTGGGTGGCTGCTCACGTCGCTCGTATATGCTGCCTTCGCGCTGCCGCTGATGCTCGTCTCGGGGATGTTCCCGCGCGAACGGGTGGAACCTGCGTCGAAGGAGCGCGTGCCGATCCGCGCGGCGCTGCCCGCCGTGCTGCGTACTCCCGGCGCGAAGGCCGTTCTTCTTGCGGGGATGGCGCATTCTCTTGCCGGAGGATTCTCCTCGAACGGATTCGTGTACTACTTCAAGTATCTAGCAAAGGGAAGCAGCATAGGCTATCCCACTTATGGCTTCGTGTCGCAGGCGGCAACCGCGTGTGCGGTGCTGTTCATCACTGCGCGCGTGACGCGGCGGTTCGCGGCGGTGCGTGTGGCGTCCATCGCCTACGCGGGTGCGGGACTCCTTTCGTGCGTGTACTTTTTCCTGCCGGCGTCCTCCTCGGCCTCTCTTCTGGGCGTGTGCGCCTTGCGGTGCGTGGTGTATGCGCCCGCGATTGCGCTTTTCTGGACTCTTCTCGCACGCGTTGCCGACACTTCAGGCGGAATCGCCACGGCGCTCGTATTTGGCCTGGCCTGTTTCCTGAACAAGACCGCATCTGCCGCGGGCAGTTCGCTTTTCGGATGCGGGCTCTCCCTCGCCGGATTCGTGCCGGCAACCGATGGCCATGCCGCCGAAGTCACGTCTTCCACTGTGATATTCATGCGCCTGGCCATATCGTTCATTCCGGCTGTGTTCATGCTTTTGGCCTCGTTTCTGGTGCACAGCATTGAAATGCAAGGCAAATGTCAAAAAGAGTGATTTTTATTTTACACTTTTTATTGTGTATTTCGCGAGGTTCTCGCATACTCTATAGTGGGAGAGAGAATCTCTAGTCAAAACAACAAAACCAAAGAAAGGAAAAAACAGAATGAAGAAGATCATGATGGCCCTGTGCCTCATCGGCGCGCTGTGCGCGTTCTCGCAGGATAACCAGACGCCCCCCGCCAGGCGTGAAGGTGCTCGCCGCGGCGAGTTCCGGAATCTCACGCCCGAGCAGCGCAAGGAGCGTATGGAGAAGTTCCGCGCCGAGATGAAGGCCCGTCACGAGGCGACCCAGAAGAAGATTGTGGATACGCTCGTCGAGGCAGGGCTCTCGCAGGAGAAGGCCAAGGAGACCATGGAGAAGATCGAGAAGATCTATCTCGAGAGCCGTCCGATGCGTCCCGGCATGGGTCCTGGCATGGGTGGCCGTGGCCCCGGCATGGGTCCTGGCGGACAGGGCGGCCGTCGCGGTCCCCGTGGTCCTCGCGCTCAGCAGGGCGACAAGAAGTAATGCACCGAAGCGGCGTCTAGGCCGCATTGGCATTGCATGAACGACGACGGCCGGTTCCCGGCCGCCGTCGTTTTTGTTCCATCGACACTTACCTTTGGGGACTGTCCCCCCCCCGCCTTTGGGGACTGTCCCCCTACCTTGGGGGACTGTCCCCGAGCTGATTGTCATGTGGGGACAGTCCCTATTCGAAGTTGGATAATTGCGCTATTAGTTGATGTTTGGTATAATATTATCCCACATGCATAAGATGTTTAATAGAATGGCAGGGGGAGTCATTGCCTTGCTGGTGATGGCGGCCATGCAGATGGCTTGCGGTTCAGAAATTCCGGCGGGAATGAGGTCCATCAAGTTGCGCTTTGACGCCCCCTTTGCCGTAATGTGCCGCATGCACAATTGCGGCGAGGGCGATTGCATGGTGGGCCGCGGCGATGATGAGCGGCGGCGGATATTGAAGGATCTATGCCATAGAAGAAGCGAGATGTGGAGAAAGCTATTCATCCACTACTATGGCATCTCCTGGCCGGAAGGATCGTCAATCTCCTGCGATGAAAGCGACATCAACGAACATGGCTACACTTATGACGAGCACTTGACGATCACAAGTACGCCGGAGGTGCTTGTGAAAATTGTCCAAGGGCGTGAGAACTTCAAGCTGCAGGCGCAGACCGCCAGCATGATCGCGCTTGACATCTGCATAGTCGAGGCAAGCTACGAAGCACTGGCGGCGTCTGGCCTTGTCACCTCTCCGCAGCAGAATGCGTACGCCACATTCAAGAGGCTTCTCTCCCGCAAGGACGCATCGGTCTTTACTCGAACGCAGATCATCTCCCGGCAGGGCAGCGAGTCTACGGCGCTTTCAAATGTGAAATGCCGCTACCCGCAAAATTTTGCCGTCAGCACAAAGCCGTCTGTCTCATCTATTGGTTCCCCTGGGCACGAGTGCATCAATGGACTTCCCGTCGTGGAGCCGCAGAACTTCGCAACACAGGAAGTGGGGTTGACCGCAACAGCGGATTGCAATCTGTTCGTCGATCAGGTCGGCCTTGTCGAAACCGGTAGTTTCCAGTTGACCTTACACGACAGGCCGCAGTGGAAAGACTACGGGGCGGACATTCCTCTCCCGAGCGGAGTATCCTGTCGGCTGAAGATGGAACAGCCGTTCTTCAGCGAGCGCCTGGCAATAGACACGCACCTGAAGCTTGAACCGGAAAAGATGTTCGCCTTCATCGGTCCGTCGCATGGCAAGGACAAGAAACCGCTTGCAGTCTTCATAACGCCGCACATAATAGGCGCGGCGCCATTTAATTCCATTGACAATTAATGTACATGAGAGGAGTGCTTAAGATGACAGGAAAAGGAATCGTCGCGTTGGCCGCAGCCGCCATCATGCATTTCGCCTTATGCGCGGAAGGCCAGTCGGGAATGAAGAGCCTTCGCGTCTCGTTCCCCGCCGCATTCACTTGCACGCTGCACACCTGCGGATCTGGGTATTGCGTCGTGGGCAAGAATGAGGGGCAGCGGCGCGAGGTCTCCAAGAAAAGAAATCATGCCTGGAAGGAATGGTTAACCGCAAAGTACGGTATGTCATGGCCTGAGGGATCGTCCGTCGCATTGGACGAGAGCAACATCAACGAACATGGATTCGCCGGCGTATACATCGTCACCATCACAAACACGCAGGACGAGATTCTCAAGTTCGTGGAGAAGCGCGAGGAGGATGCGAATCCGTTGACGCACATGGTGGCGCTTGACGTCTGCGTGGTAGAGGCTGGATATGACGCGCTTGCTGCGGCTGGAATTGACGCATGCATTCCGAAGGAGGATGTTTCCGCCGAGTTCGCCAAGCTGCTCGCACGCAAAGACGCGTCGGTGTTCTCTCGAGTTACACTTGTGTCAAAGTCTGGTCAGGAAGTCACGGCAAAGTCCGTGGTGATATACCGCTATCCTCAGGACTATGACGTGACCAACCCGTCTACGGTTCTTCCCAGTTCAAATGCGCCAGCCGTGCTTCCCGTTGTCTCCACAAACGACACCTCGCTTTCGGTCGGCTCGTCTGCGCCGTCCATGCCGTGCGCCTCGGTCTGCGGAAGCTCGGTAGTCTCCGTGGAGCCGCAGAATTTCGAGACAGAGGAAGTGGGGACTAGTGCCACTGCGACCATGGAATTCGAAAGGGGAATGCTTGATGTGCATTTGGAGTTGAAGGTAAAGGGAGAGCCCAAGTGGAAAGACTATGGAATGACGCTTCCTTCGCCGTACGGCGGCAAGTACCAGGTCAAGATGGAGCAGCCGTTCTTTGATGAGCGGATTGGAATAGACACCCATCTGAGATTGACGCCCGGAATGACGTTCGCCATCATAGGCGCACCGTCCGGCAAGGAAAAGAAGCCCCTCACGCTCTTCCTTACGCCTCACTTGATAGGCGCACCGCCCGCGCTGCCAATGCCGGGAACCGTCCCAGTAAAGTAAAGGTCTCGACATGAACGAAAAAATAGATCAGATGCGCGCAATGATTGCGCGGCTCAACGAAGCGGCAGACGCGTACTACAATGGACGCGGAGAGCTGATGAGCGACTTCGAATGGGACGCTCTGTTCGACAGGCTCAAGGCTGTCGAGGATGAGACCGGCGTGGTGCTGGACGATTCGCCAACCCACCGCGTCTCGGCCGACGACGTCGCTGGACAGAAGGAGGCCCACGAATACGCGGCGCTATCGCTAGCCAAGACAAAGAAGGTGGCGGAAGTGGCAAAATGGTCCGAGGGGCGTCCAATATGGATTTCGTGGAAGCTCGACGGACTAACGCTTGTTGTCACCTACGAGAACGGACGCCTCGCGAAGGTGGTCACGCGAGGCGATGGCCACATCGGCACCAACATCACACATCTCGCGTCCGGCATCGGCGGAATTCCGCGCAAAGTGGCGTGCAAGGGACATCTTGTGGTGCGCGGCGAGGCGGTGATATCGTATGCCGACTTCGAGTCGTTCTGCGCGCAAAGCAGCGAGGACTATGCGAACCCGCGCAACCTCGCGAGCGGCTCGCTGACGCTCAAGGACGTTGAAGAGCTCAAGCAGCGCCGTCTGCGCTGGATTCCGTTCACGCTCGTGCATGCGGACAGACCGTTCGCCTCATGGGGCGAATGCATGGACTACCTTGAGAAGATCGGTCTTTCCGCGGTGGAGCGCGAGCTTGTGCGCGAGCCATCCGAGGCGGGCATACAGAACGTCATCGACCGCTGGACGGAGAAAGTTACATCGAGGGCGAATCCGTATCCGGTGGACGGACTTGTGGTATGCTACGACGATGTGGCGTATGCGCGAACGGGAAGCGTGACGGGGCACCACGCGACGCGTGCGGGGCTTGCGTTCAAGTGGCAGGACGAGACGGCGGCGACGGAGTTGGAGCGCATCGAGTGGTCCTGCGCGGTGGCGTCAATATCGCCAGTGGCGGTGTTTCGTCCTGTGCAGCTCGAGGGCACCGTGGTGAAACGCGCCTCGCTGTGCAACATCTCCGAGTGCGAGAGGCTTGGAATAGGCGGGAAGGGCACCGAAATTGAGGTGATCAAGGCGAACAAGATCATTCCCAAGGTGGTGAAGGTGACGAAGAGGGTGGGGAAGTTCGAGGTGCCGTGTGAATGCCCGGTGTGCGGCGCCGCGACGGTGGTGGACGGCGCTGACGGCGGCACGAAGAAGCTGCAGTGCACGAACCCCAAGTGCGCGGCGCGCGAACTTCGCAAGTTCATGCGCTTCGTCTCCAAGGACGGCATGGACATCGACGGGCTTGCGGGCGAGACGCTTGAGAAGTTCGTGAACCGCGGCTGGGTGCGCACGTTCGGCGACATATACCGCCTTGGCGAGCATCGGCGTGAAATCGCCGCCATGGAGGGCTTCGGCGAGAGGAGCGCCGAGAAGATCGCCAGTGCTATCGAGGCGGCGCGTACACGTGGCGCGCCCCAGTTCCTTGTGGCGCTGTCGATTCCGCTCTGCGGCATCGACGTGGCGAAGCGCCTTCTTGGAGCGTACGGGGTGAAGGAGCTGTTTGCGAAGGCGCGCGAGGCGGCGTGTCAGGCGGATCTGTTCTCGCCGGGCGAGAATGTGTTCGCGGAGATAGATGGCATAGGGCCGGGAAAGTCGGCCGCGTTCGTGAAGTGGTGCGCCGATGCGGAGAACATGGCGGTGGTGGAGGATGTTCTCTCCCAGGTGACGCTTGAGGAATTCAAGGCTGCGGAGGGCGGCAAGTGCAAGGGGCTCGTGTTCGTGGTGACGGGCGACGTGCACCACTACGCGAACCGCGACGCGCTGAAGGCGTACGTGGAGTCGCAGGGCGGCAAGGTGGCGGGAAGTGTGTCGTCCAAGACGAATTTTCTCATCAACAACGACGTCACGTCCTCTTCGAGCAAGAACACGAAGGCGAAGTCGCTCGGAGTGCCAATCATCTCCGAAGACGAATTCGTGAGTCGCTTTGGCTGACGGCAAGTCAGAAAACGTAATTTAATTCCGTTGAACACTTGATTCCGCGCCCTTTTTTTGGCATACTATATACCTTGATGTTTGGATTTTTAGGCAGAAAGATTGCGAAAAAGAGCGCGCCCGTCATTTGCGAGCGCGCCCAGCACTGTATTTCCCGCAAGAACATCGACCCCGACGCACTTAAGGTTCTCTATCGTCTCTCAAGTCTTGGCTACACTGCGTACCTAGTCGGCGGCGGTGTGCGCGACCTGCTGCTGGGGCGTCAACCAAAGGACTTCGACGTAGGCACCAACGCCACGCCGAACGAGGTGCGCAAGGCGTTTCGCAACTGCTTCCTCATCGGCCGCCGCTTCCGCCTCGCTCATGTGCGCTTTGGCGACAAGGTCATCGAGACGGCCACGTTCCGCCAGAATTCGCAGACGGTCGGCGAGATCATCGAGCACGCCGCCGAGGGTCCGATGGAGGACAACACCTTCGGCACGCCCGAGACTGACGCCTACCGTCGCGACTTCACGGTGAACGGCCTCTTCTACGACATCAAGACTTTTTCCGTTATCGACTGGGTGGGCGGGCTCAAGGACCTCAAGAAGGGCATCATCCGCTCAATCGGCGATCCAATGATCCGCTTCCGCGAGGATCCCGTGCGCATGATGCGCGCGATCAAGTTCGCCGCGCGTCTCGACTTCAAGATCGAGCGCGGTACGGACCGCGCAATCCGCAAGCTGCATTCGTGCATAACCACAGCGTCCATTCCGCGCCTGTGCGAGGAGGTGTTCCGCCTCTTCACATATGGAACGAGCGCGAAGGCGTTCAGGATGATGTGGAAGTTCGGATTGATGGGCGACCTGCTGCCGGAGCTTGCAGAGTTCATCACAAGCGACGGTGGCGCCAAATCGGCTACGTGGAACTACCTTGCGATGCTCGACCGCTACGAGGTGGCGATGAAGAAGCAGGGGTGGGATGTGTCGAACGGACTTCGCGCGGCCGTGCTGTACGCGGCGATGGCGAAGGCCAATCCCGGAAAAGCCCGCGATGTGATGGGCACGATGTCCAGGGCCCTCAAGATGCCGAAGTCCACGTACTTTACAGCAGTGCTTATGCTTGATTCGGTGAAGCGTCTTTCGCAGCCGCCGCAGCGCGGACGCAGACGCTTCGCGTACAACAGGGATTTCCCGGACGCGCTCGACTTCAACAGAATTGTCGCGCGCGCCGAGGGACGAGATGAAAGGGTGCTAGACATGTGGGACAAGGTGTCCCGAAAAATGTCAAAAGAACAAGGTGAAGACCATGAGTGAAGAAAAAAAGAACACCGAAGAGAACCTGCCCGCCTTCATCAAGGCGGCCCCCGAACTGCTCCCCGTGTGGGACTGGTGGGTGAAGGAAGGAAAGTCCACGCTGTTGATGCTCGTGGTAGCCGCAGTGGTGGTGCTGGGCTTCTACGGCGGAAGAAGTTTCCTGCGTGCCCGCAACGCCGCCGCCAATCAGGCGCTTGTGAGCGCATTCACGGTGGAAGAGCTTGAAACGGCAGTCTCGAACTATGGCAGCACGAAGGCCGGTCCTGCGCTGCGTATGCGTCTCGCCAAGGCGTACTACGATGCGGAACGCTATCAGGACGCTCTTGACGTGTACGATAAACTTGTGGCAAAGGCGTCCTCGAATCCCGCATTCGGCGACATCGCCGTTGTGGGCCGCGCCCATGCTCTCGAGGGACTCTCCAAGTATAAGGAAGCGCAGACGGCCTTCGCAGAATTTGCCGCCTCCAGCACGAACTCGTACATGATTCTCGACGCAAAGCTCGGTGCCGCGCGCTGCAAGGCCTTGCTCGGCGACAAGGAAGGTGCCGCCAAGGACTTCGATGCGCTCAAGGCCGCAGCCAAGGACGACATGGAGAAGGAGCGCGTGGAGCGTATGGCCGATGCCGTGAAACGTTACGATCCTTCCCGTTCCTCGCGCTCGCTTATGGATGCCGCAAATGCTGCAGCCAAGGCGATTGACGGCGAGAAGAAGTCCGCTGAGGCTTCCAAGCCAGCGGCTCCTGCGCCTGCGCCCGCTCCCGCGGCCAAGCCCGCGCCTGCTCCCGCGGCCAAGCCCGCGCCCGCTCCTGCGGCCAAGCCCGCGCCTGCTCCCGCGGCCAAGCCCGCGCCTGCTCCCGCGGCCAAGCCGGCTGCGCCCGCGTCTGCGCCTGCAGCCAAGCCCGCGCCTGCTCCCGCCGCCAAGCCCGCGCCTGCTCCCGCCGCCAAGCCCGCGCCTGCTCCCGCGGCCAAGCCGGCTGCGCCCGCTCCCGCGGCCAAGCCCGCGCCCGCTCCTGCGGCCAAGCCCGCGCCTGCTCCCGCGGCCAAGCCCGCGCCCGCTCCCGCGGCCAAGCCCGCGCCTGCTCCCGTGGCCAAGCCCGCGCCCGCTCCCGCGGCCAAGCCTGCGCCTGCTCCCGCGGCCAAGCCTGCGCCCGCTCCCGCGGCCAAGCCTGCGCCCGCTCCTGCGGCCAAGCCCGCGCCTGCTCCCGCGGCCAAGCCCGCGCCCGCTCCTGCGGCAAAGTAATGCCGCTTGATGTTATTTTCGAGGATGCGTCCATCCTCGTGGTGGCGAAGCCGGCGGGGCAGTATGTGCATCCATCGCCGGGCCATCTTTCAGGCACTCTAGTTGATGATGCGCTTGCCCATTTCCCGGCAATTGAGGGAGTGGGCAGCGTTTCGCGTTCTGGGGTTGTGCATCGGCTGGATTCCGACACGAGCGGCGTGATGGTGCTTGCGAAGACGCAGGCGGCGTATCTCGCGCTGCGCCGTTCGTTTGAGGCGCATGACGCCGTGCGCAAGGTGTATCTTGCCGTCCTTCATGGCGTGCCAAAGCCGCGTTCGGGCACGCTTGAAACTCTCATTGGACGCCGCGCGTGGGATTCTAAGCGCATGGCTGTTGTCGAGAGGGATGGACAGCGTGCGGTGACTCATTGGCAGGTGCTTGGCCGTCAAGGTTCCGTGGCTCTCGTTGAGTTCACAATCGAGACTGGACGCACCCACCAGATACGCGTGCATGCTGCCCATCTTGGCCATCCAGTGGCAGGCGATCCGCTGTATGGCGACGCGGCGGCAGATCTTAGAATGGCGGTGCGCCCTCAGCGCACGCTTCTTCATGCGGTCACGCTTGCATTCCCGCATCCAGTCACCGGGAGAATGGTTGAGTTTTCCGCGCCTCCGCCGAACGACATCGTATACGCGCGCTAGGCGCGATCACCATACTGCGAGGCCGCACACTTCGGGTTCAAGGCGTACATTGAACTTGAAAAATACTACGCGCGCCATCAGGCGGGCGAGCGCAAGGAAATCCGAGGCGGTTGCATTTGGTCCAGCAACAATCACGTTTGCGTGTTCCTGCCATACATACGCGCCACCCACGTGAAGATCCTTTGCGCCGGCGGCTTCGAGAAGGCGTCCTGCAAAGTCGCCAGAAGGATTCTTGAACACGCTGCCCTTTGTGCCGGGAGGAAAGTTTTTGCGTTTGGCGAGAAATGCGGCAGCATCGGCTGCATAGGCGTGCGGATCCTCGGCAAGAAGCGGCAAACCGGCCTTTGCGAAGTCAAACTCCACGTCCTGTATCTCGCCGGAGATGTCCGAATGGCGGTAGGAGAAGCCGCAGTTCTCTGCGGCGATCCATTTGCCGTCCACTTTCACCTGGCGCACGACTTCCGAGATGGAGTGCCCGAACGCGCCGGCGTTCATCTTGATCCAGCCGCCGATGGTGCCCGGGATTCCAGCCATCCATGGAATGCCGAGCGATGCGCCGGCAAGACGTGCTGTACCTTCCGTACGCACGTATTCTTCGTCCGTCGCGAGGTCGCTTATCCAAGTGTTTGTTCCAGCGCCGAGAAAGATGTACTTATGCGGGGCAGGGGGATACGTGAAGTCGCGCTTCACGAGCGGAATCGTCTGTATCACGTCCCCTGCGCCTGCGATGAGAACGAGGTCACCGGACTCGCGCGAGAGGAAGGCGTGCCGCCACGCCTCTTCGGCCGAGCGGGCGAGCTTCACATCCTGCGCGGAGAAATCTCTGAAGGCCTTGTAGAGGTCTGCAATGTCGCCGCCGGGAATAGGCTCTTCGAATGCGGGGTACACCGGCACCAGCACCACCTCGTCTGCTTTGGCGAAGGCAGGGGGAAACTCGTTGCACAGTGCTTTCGTGCGGGAGTAGCGGTGTGGCTGGAAGATCACGCGAAGGCGGCGCGGCTTCAGTGACGCGGCCATGGAGACGGCACATTCCAGTTCGCGCGGGTGGTGGGCGTAGTCGGTGTACACGCGCACGTCATCCGAATCGGCCACAAGCTCGAAACGCCGGTCTGGAAGGGCGGATACGGCGCCTGGAAGCGCGGCGGCGATTTGCTCGCGCGTGAAGCCACGCGAGAGGGCTACGGCGATGGCTGCAAGCGCATTGGCCACGTTGTGTCGGCCTAGAACAGGAATATCCGGCCAGTCTGCAGCATTCACCTGCGCATCAGGCGCGAACCCAAATGTCACGACCTTTGGGGGACAGTCCCTCTCTGGGGGACAGACCCCATTGCGGGGACAGACCCCTTTGACAAGGGCGAGTGCCTGCGGGTGGTCGGCACAGACAATCACCGTTTCGGTAGTTTGCTCAATGACTTTGCGATAACAGTCAAAATACTCCTCTTTTGAACTGAAATGTTCAAGATGGTCGAAGTCGACGGCGTTGAGTACAAGTGTACGAGGATGATAGAGGGCGAGCGTGCCGTCCGATTCGTCAGCCTCTACCACTATGGGGACAGTCCCCGCATTGGGGTCTGTCCCCGTTTTACTGGGGTCTGTCCCCGTTCCGACTGCGGGGTCTGTCCCCACATTGGGGACTGTCCCCAGTCCTGCTACGGGGACAGTCCCCGTTTCGCCGCCTATGCACCAGGATGGGCTGGCGCCGAGATTTTGCAGAAGTTGGGTGGTGAAGGTTGCCGTGGTGGTTTTGCCGTGGGTACCGCATACGGCGATACCGTCGGAGGCGTTGACGATCTCCGCAAGCACTTCGCCGCGGTAGCGAACGCGCATTTGAGGGGACAGTCCCCTTGCGGTGGCGAGCTCAGGGTTGGTCTGCGGCACGGCGGGGGTGACTACTAGTTCGTCGATGCCGTCAAGGTGGTCCGGAGAGTGCCCTACTGCAACGGGTATGCCGCACGCCTCGAGCCAGCGGGTACGCGGCGTGGCGTACTTGTCGCAGCCGGTCACTTGATGGCCGGCCTTCTTCAAAAGAAAAGCGACGCCGGCCATGCCGACGCCGCCTATGCCCATGAAGTGGATGCGCTTCACAGCAGAATCGGCTTTGCGCGCTTGACGAACTGTACGGCGATGCCGAACGGGTCGCGGAGCATCGTCATGTCGAAGCCTTCGCGGTGGACGGTCTCCACGAGCGTTGCGCCGGCGGCAACAAGCCGGGCAGCGTCGGCATCCACATCGTCGCTTGTGAAGGCGATGTGGAGCGTGAGGGGATCCGTGGTGGCGAAGTCGAAGAGAGGCGCCGCGTCGTTGCGGTAGAACTCAATGGCCATGCGGCCGCTGGAGTCCACGATGAACGCGGGATGCGTCTGCGTGAAGCCGAGGTTCGCGCACCACCAGTCCATGACCTTCTGCGGCTCGGCAACATTGAGGCCAAAGTGTTCAAGCGTCATGGCGATCAGCCCTCGGCTTCGAGCGCGGCGTCGACCTCGTCGGTCGTCTCCATGTTCGTGTAGACGTCCTGCACGTCCTCGAGGTCCTCGAGCATCTCGACGAACTTGTTGATGGCCTTGGCCTGGGCGACGTCGCTCACGGTGGCGTACATGTTGGGCACGAGACCGACGGAGGAGTTCTCCTCGTCCACGTTGATGCCGGCGTTCTTGATGCCTTCGACGACGGTGGTGAAGTCGTTGGGCTGGCACTTGACGGTGAAACCGCCTTCTTCAGACACGACGTCCTCAGCGCCCACGTCGAGCGCGACCTCGGTCACCTTGTCCTCATCGACGCCATCGGCCGCGGGAATCATGACCTGGCCCATGCGGTCGAAGAGGCGGCTTGCGCTGCCCTGCTTGGCGAACTCGGTGCCGTTCTTCTTGAAGACGTTGCCGACTTCCGCGGCGGCGCGGTTCTTATTGTCGGTGAGAACGGTAACCACGAGCGCGATGCCGCCCTTGATGCCTTCGTAGGTGGCGTCCACGAGCGCTGCGGACTCAAGCTCGCCCGTTCCCTTCTTGATGGCGCGCTCGATGTTGTCGTTGGGCATCTGGGCCGCCTTCGCCTTGGCGATGAGCGTGCGGAGCGTGGGGTTGGTGTTCGGATCCCCGCCCTTCGCCTTCACGACGATGGTGATTTCCTTGCCGAGCTTCGAGAAGATTTTTCCCTTCTTAGCGTCGGCGGCGCCTTTGGCGCGCTTGATTGTGGCCCAGTGGCTGTGACCTGACATGGATGTTTTCTCCTATTGGTTTCAAAAAAACTTTCTATGTAGTTTATCAGATTGGACGCGGTTTTGCAACTGTCTTGTGCCATTTTCCCAAAAACATCACTCCCTCACTTGCGCTGGCGCGGCGGTTTATGCTAGAATAATGCCCTCTTTCAAAAAGAACCAAGGATAGACAATGGCAGAAGTCAAAGAACTGGATGCGGCCGGATTCGAGGCCGCCGTGGAGACCGGCGTGACGATCGTCGATTTCTGGGCTACGTGGTGCGGTCCGTGCAAGATGATGGGCGCGATCCTCGAGAGCAAGGTGGCGCCCGAGTTGGGCGACGACGTGAAGATCTTCAAGGTTGACGTGGGCACGGCGCCCGAGCTCGCGGCGCAGCTCGACATACAGTCCATTCCCGTACTGCTGATCTACAAGGACGGAATGCTCATGACGCGCCTTGACGGGCAGCAGAGGCCCGACGACATTCTTGACGCGGTGAGGACGGTGCTGGCATGACGCTCTTCAAGGAACTCGAGGCGCGCGGCCTCGTGGCGGCGGTCTCCGATCCTGGAATCGAGAAGATGCTCGAGACGCCGCAGACCATCTACTGCGGTTTCGACCCCTCCGCGAGCTCGCTCCAGGCGGGCAATCTCGTCTCCATCATCATGCTGAGGCGCCTGCAGCTGCGCGGCCACCGCGTAATCGCCCTTGTGGGCGGTGCGACTGGTCTCATCGGCGACCCCAGCGGCAAGAGCGCCGAGCGCAACATGCTCACCGTCGAGCAGGTCGCCGAGAACAAGAAGGGCATACGCGAGAACCTCTCGCGCGTTCTCGACTTCGACGGACCGAACGCGGCCATAATGGTGGACAACTACGACTGGTACTCCGGCCTGAGCGCGATCGCCTTCCTGCGCGACGTCGCGATCAACTTCCGCGTGCCGCAGATGCTCGCCAAGGAGAGCGTGAAGAAGCGCCTCGAGGCAAGCGAGGGCGCGCTCACGTTCACCGAGTTCAGCTACCAGATCCTCCAGGGCAACGACTTCCTGCACCTGCACGACGCGTACGGATGCACGATGGAGGTGGGCGGCGCGGACCAGTGGGGCAACATCACCGCTGGCACGGACCTCGTCCACAAGATGCGCGGGCACACCGTGTACGGCCTCACCTTCCCCCTGCTCCTCGACGGCTCGGGGAAGAAATTCGGCAAGAGCGAGGGCAACGCCATGTTCATGAGCGCGGAGAAGACCTCCGTGTACGACTGGTACCAGTTCTTCCTGCGCAGCGCCGACGAGGACGTCATCCGCTACCTGAAGGTGTTCTCGATGCGTCCGCTCGACGAGATTGCCGAGCTGGAGCGCCAGATGAAGGCGAACCCGGAGGGACGAATCCCGCAGAAGGCGCTTGCCGAAGAGCTCACGCGCCTCGTGCACGGCGAAGAGGGCCTCAAGACGGCGCTTGGCGCCACGCAGACTCTCTTCGGCGGCGACGTGACAGGCAAGAGCGCAAGCGAACTTGAGACGATCTTCAAGGACGTCAAGAGCGCCGAGCTCGCCAAGGACGCCGTGGTGGGCCGTAGCGTCTTCTCGGTGGCCGCGGCTGCCGGAATGTTCGCCTCGAACGGCGAGGCGAGGCGCATGGCGCAGCAGGGCGGCCTCTCGCTCAACGGCGGCAAGGCCGGTCCCGAACGCGCGTTCGCCGAGGAAGACCTCGTGGAAGGCCGCCTCGCGGTGCTGAGGAGCGGAAAGAAAAACTTCTTCCTACTGCGCATAAAGTAGCGACTAGGCGGCGAAATGCCCCAGAAATGACATGGCGCGCACCTCGTGCGCGCCTTTTTTTCATACCCCCTGTAGATAAGTTTTCACAATAAGTTGTGGACTTTTCGGCGAAGACATACTATATTTAGTGCTCTTGATTTTTTTCGCCGGATTAGGATTTGCTTCCGTCTTGCCGAACGGGGCAGTTCCTTTTTCCGGTTCAACCAACTTGGAAAACTCTTAACAGGCAAAGGCAAAGACAATGAGCGTCGAGGCACTGAAAGACTACGTATTCACAGCCAAATACAGTCGTTACATCCCGGAAAAACAGCGTCGCGAGACGTTTGACGAAGCGGTGGAGCGCGTGATGGACATGCACCGCCGCCATTTCAAGGCGAAGGGTCTGGACGTCGAGGACCTGATCGATACTTGTTCGAAGGCGATGCACAAGCGCATGATGCTCGGTTCGCAGCGTGCCCTCCAGTTCGGCGGCGATCCGATTCTCAAGAAGAACGCGCGCATCTACAACTGCACCACCAGCTACTGCGACAGGCCGCGCTTCTTCCAGGAGGCGCTGTGGCTGCTGCTGTGCGGCGCGGGCGTGGGATTCAGCGTGCAGACGCAGCACGTGTCGAAGCTGCCGAAGATTGTGCGTCCAACAGGCGCGCACAAGACGTACGTTATCCCCGACACGATCGAAGGCTGGTCGGATGCGCTTGGAGTGCTTCTCGCAAGCTACTTCGAGGGCGGCGAACCAATGCCCGAATACGCCGGCGCGATCGTCGATTTCGACTACTCGCTCATCCGCAAGAAAGGCACGCCCATTTCAAGCGGCATGGGCCGCGCGCCTGGTCCCGAGCCGCTGCACCGTTCGCTTGAAATCATCCGCAAGCTTCTCGACCGCTGCCTCGACGACGGGCAGGACCGTCTGCGCTCCATCGACGCCTACGACATCATCATGCACGCCTCCGACGCGGTGCTTTCCGGCGGCGTGCGCCGTTCCGCCACGATCTGCATGTTCTCGGCCGACGACGAGCTCATGGCCAAGGCCAAGACGGGCAACTGGTTCAACGACAATCCCCAGCGCGCCCGTTCCAACAACTCCGCAATGCTTCTGCGCGACTCCACATCCCCTGAGCTCTTCCACAAGCTCATGCAGAGTGTGAAGGAGTTCGGCGAGCCCGGATTCATCTGGACCGACAACCTCGACATGACCTTCAACCCCTGCGGCGAGATCGGCCTCTACCCGCAGATCGACGGCAAGAGCGGCTTCGCCTTCTGCAACCTCTGCGAGATCAACATGGGCATCGTCGACAACGAGGAGAAGTTCGCCGCCGCATGCGAGGCCGCCGCAATCCTCGGCACGCTACAAGCCGACTACACCGACTTCCCGTACCTCGGGCAGATATCCACCGACATCGCGCGCCGCGAGGCCCTCATCGGCGTCTCGATGACCGGCATGATGGAGCATCCCAAGATCGCATTCGATCCCGCGCTCCAGCGCAAGATGGCGAAGCTCATCCTCGACGTGAACGCCAAGGTGGCCGCGCGCATCGGCCTCAACCCCGCGGCGCGCGCCACGTGCGTGAAGCCCGCCGGCACAACATCCTGCATTCTCGGCACATCCTCCGGAATCCATCCGCACCATGCACGCCGCTACTTCCGCCGTGCGCAGGCCAACGCCGACGAGCTGCTGGTGGACTTCTTCCGCGCCCAGAACCCGCTCGCCGTCGAGAAGAGCGTGTGGAATCCGAACGGCACCGACGTGGTGCTCACGTTCTGCGTGGAGGCCTCGCCCGACGCGCTCACGAAGCGCGACGTGAACGCGCTCAGGCTCCTGAACGACGTGAAGCTCACCAAGGAGAACTGGATCGACGCCGGAAAGCGTCCCGAATGCTGCGCGCAGCCCTGGCTCTCGCACAACGTCTCCAACACCATCTCCGTCAAGGACAACGAGTGGGACGACGTCGAGAAGTTCATCTACGAGAACCGCAAGGACTTCGCCGGCATCTCGCTTCTCCCGGAAGGTGGCGACCTAGACTACCCGCAGGCGCCTTTCTGCGAGGTTCTCACCGCCGAGGAGATCGTGGAGTTCTACGGTACAGGCGCCATGTTCGCGTCGGGCCTCATCGTCGATGGTCTTGCCGCGTTCGACGGCAACCTCTGGGAGGCGTGCGCAGCCTCGCTCGGCCGCGGCAAGGAGGACCTCACCAAGGCGACGCCCAAGATCTATCCGGCTCCCATCTACAAGGCGTACGAGGCCCTGCGCATGCAGAAGCTCGACTGGATCCGCCGCGCCAAGAAGTTCGCCAAGAACTACTTCGGCGGAGACGTGCTCAAGATGACCCGCTGCCTCAAGCGCGTTGACGCCTGCAAGCACTGGGAAGACCTGCAGCGCACGTCGAAACCGGTGGACTACCTCAACTTCTTCGAGAACACCGACAACACCACCGTCACCCAGACCGTGGCATGTGCCGGCGGAAAGTGCGAGATCATCTGACAATGCTCTTCGGAAACAAGTTCAAGATCTGCGAACTCTTCGGGATTCCGGTTTATCTGGACATCTCGACCGCGATACTGCTCATTTTCTTCATCGGAATGACGGGCTCCGTGGCGCTTGACCTCGCGGCGATGGTGCTGCTTCTGGCCTCTATCGTGCTGCACGAGCTCGGCCACTCGCTCACGGCGCGCGCGTTCGGATGCCGCACGCGCGACATCACGCTCATGCTGATTGGCGGGTGTGCGAGTCTAGAGCGGATGCCGTACAAGGCGTGGCAGGAACTGCTTACCGCCGCTGCGGGGCCAGCCGTCAGCTTCTCACTTGGAGTTCTGTGCTATTTTGCCGCACACCTCTGCAGAATCGAGTTCTTCGCCGCAGCGCTCATGATCGCCGCCATAATGAACTTCACTCTGGGCGCGTTCAACCTGCTGCCGGGATTTCCGATGGACGGCGGACGCATGCTCCGCAGCGCGGCGCGCGCGTTCACAAGCCGCGCCAAGGCCACATGGCTGGCTATGATAGTGGGACGCGTGGCGGCGGGCCTCCTTGTGTTCGGCCCGATGCTGGGAGTGAACCACATCTGGATAATCCCGATAGGCGGCAACATCTTCATGCGTCTTCTTATCGCGTGGATGATCTGGAAGGAAGGCTGGCGCGAGTACCAGATGGCGCTTGTGGAGGAGCAGTGGGGCGGCAGATGGGACTACTCCGCCCGCGTATCGCCGCCGCCCTACGGAGGCGACGAGGACGAGACCGAGATACGGCGTGGAAGGTGAGGCTTTATGAACGCACAGGAATATTCTCTCAAGGTGAAGCCTGCCGCCGACTGCAGGTGGGACGCCGCCTCGCTCGGCGAGATCATGCTGCGGCTTGATCCAGGTGACGGGCGCATACACTGCGCCCGCGAGTTCAAGGTGTGGGAAGGCGGCGGCGAGTACAACGTGGTGCGCGGCCTTAGGCGCTGCTTCGGCCTGAGGACGACTGCCGTCACCGCCTTCGCCGACAACCCGGTGGGGCGCCTCGTGGAGGACTTCATGCTCCAGGGCGGCGTTGACGTGTCGCACGTCAAGTGGGTTCCTTACGACGGCATTGGCCGTACCGTGCGCAACGGCCTCAACTTCGTCGAGCGCGGCTTCGGCTGCCGCGGCGCGCGCTCGTGCGCCGACCGTGGCCTCACCGCCGTATCGCAGCTGAAGCCCGGCGAGATCGACTGGGACGGCCTCTTCGGGCGCGAAGGCGTGCGCTGGTTCCACACGGGCGGCATCTTCGCCGCGCTCTCCGAGACGACTGCCGAAGTCGCGGTGGAGGCGCTCAAAGCGGCGAAGAGGCACGGCACGGTGACGAGCTACGACCTCAACTACCGCGCGTCGCTGTGGAAGTCCATAGGCGGTCAGGCGCGCGCGCAGGAGGTGAACCGCGAGATCGCGAAGTACGTGGACGTGATGATCGGCAACGAGGAGGATTTCACGGCCGCGCTCGGAATCGAGGTGGAAGGGGTGGACAAAAACCTGACCACGCTCCCGATTGAGGGATTCCGCAAGATGATCGAAAAGGCGGTGTCGGTGTATCCCAACTTCAAGGTCGTGGCAACGACGCTGCGCGCAGTGAAGAGCGCAACGGTGAACGACTGGAGCGCGATCTGCTGGTACAGGGGAGAGCTCAAGGAGTCGGTGAAGCGTCCGGGCCTCGAGATCTACGACCGTGTTGGCGGCGGCGATTCGTTCGCGAGCGGGCTCGTGTACGGCCTGATGGAATTCGACGACGCGCAGAGGGCGGTGGACTACGGCGCGGCGCATGGCGCGCTCGCGATGACAACGCCGGGCGACACGTCGATGGCCACGAAGGCCGACGTCGAGAAGCTGGCCGGCGGAGGTTCGGCGAGGGTGGACCGATAATGCGGTCTTTATCCCATGGCGGATTTATGGTATACTAGACGCATCGGCCGCCCAGGTGGACGGCGGAGGTGTTCTTCGAGGAGTGAGAGAAATGTTGGATCAGTCTACTGACGATTTCATGGTGTTCTCCGGCACGGCAAATCTGCCGCTTGCGGAGAAGGTGGCTGCCTATCTCGGCAAGCCCCTCAACAAGATCGACATCCGGCACTTTCCGGACGGCGAGACGTTCTGCCAGATTCAGGAGGGCGTGCGCGGGCGCGACGTGTTCGTGATCCAGAGCGGCTCGCCCGCGCCGAACGAGGCGTACATGGAGCTCTTCATCATCATGGACGCCCTCAAGCGCGGAAGCGCCGCCCGCATCACCGCCGTGATTCCCTACTACGGCTACGCCCGCCAGGACCGCAAGGACCAGCCGCGCGTGCCGATCACCGCACGTCTCGTAGCGAACCTCATCACTGCGGCTGGCGCGGACCGCGTGCTCACGCTCGACCTGCACGCGAACCAGATCCAGGGCTTCTTCAACATCCCCCTCGACCAGCTGCACGCCGAGCCCGTGATCCTCAAGTACATCCGCGACATGCATCTCGCGAAGCCCATCGTGGTTTCGCCCGACACCGGCGGCGCAAAGACCGCGTACGGATATAGCCGCAAGCTTGGCACCGGCCTTGCCATCGTCGCCAAGCAGCGTACGGGCGACTCCACCGTTGACGCCTTCAGCGTGGTGGGCGACGTGAAGGACTGCGACGTGATCATGATCGACGACATGACCGCAACCGGCGGCACGCTCAGCGCCGCCGCCAAGATGTGCCGCGACAACGGCGCAAAGAGCGTGCATGCATTCGTCTCTCACTTCCCGCTCACCCCAAAGGGCGTTGAGCGCCTGATGAGCGAAAGTCAGCTCGACGAGCTCGTCGTCACCGACACGATCCCGCTCCGCGAGGGCTTCGATCCGGCCAAGCTTCCGTTCAAGCTCACCGTCCTCAGCGTGGCTCCGCTCATCGGCGAGGCCATCAAGCGCATCCACGGAAATGCGAGTGTGAACGACCTCTTCAACCACGAATAGGATCGCAAAATTTCCGGGAATTCAATTTTCCGCTTGAACATCTGGCGGTTTTTTGATACACTACCCATCTGTTTTCCGAGCGCGGAAGGGCCGGGTGGCCGTTGCCGTGCGGAAGCGAACGACGTTGTCGGCCGAGTCCAGGCCGGCGCGCCAAAGCGGATTAACCAAGGGAAAACGGGGGCATGGGTGCCTCTGTATCCCGCAACGGACATGAAAGGTTAGAAAAAGAATGGACATGCCTACATCGGCCGCCACAGGCCTCACGCTCAAGGACCTCTTCGACGCGGGTCTCCACTTCGGCCATCAGACGAAGCGCTGGAATCCCAAGATGAAGCCCTACATCTTCGACAAGCGCAACGGCATCCACATCATCGACCTCACGCAGACCGTCACGTTCATCGACGAGGCTGCCGAGTTCGTGAAGAAGACGGTTCTCGAAGGCAAGAAGATCCTCTTCGTCGCCACCAAGAAGCAGGCGCAGGAGATTGTGAAGCAGGCGGCCGAGGAGTGCGAGCAGTACTACGTGACCGAGCGCTGGCTCGGCGGCACGCTCACCAACGCCCAGACGATCCGCGGCAGCGTGAAGCGCATGAAGTCCCTCCAGGCGCAGGGCTCGAAGAACAACGGCGTGCTCTCCGTGCACAAGCAGGAGAACTCGATGCTCCGCCGCGAGCTCTCCAAGCTCGAGAAGAACCTCACTGGCGTCGCCGACATGGAGCAGAAGCCCGGCGCCGTGTTCATCGTGGACGTGGTGCGCGAGGCCAACGCCGTCAAGGAGGCCGCCCGCCTCGGCATTCCGATTGTCGCCATCACCGACACCAATGCCGATCCCGATCCGATCGACTACGTGATTCCCGGCAACGATGATTCCGTGCGCGGTATCGAGCTCATCGTCAACGGCATCGTGAAGGTGATCAAGGAGGCCAACGCCGAATACGCCGCGGCCGCAGCCGCCGAGGCCGAGAAGCGTGCGCAGGAGCGCAAGGAGCGCGAGGAGCAGGAGAAGGCCGCCCGTCAGGAGCGCAAGGCCGCCCGCAAGGCCGCCGATGCCGCCGCGAAGGACGACGCCAAGGGCGCTCGTGCCGCCAAGGGCGCGAAGGGTTCCGTCTCCAGCGATGTGAAGCAGGCCGCCCGCAAGGCCAAGGAGGCCGCCGAGGCCAAGGCCCGCGAGGCGCTGGCCGCCAAGCGCCAGGAGAAGGTGGCTGAGGCCCAGGCCGCAGTCGACGCGCAGTCCGCCGAGGAGCCCGTAGAGGCTCCCGCCGAGGCGCCAGCTGCAGAGGCTCCTGCAGCTGAGGCTCCCGCCGCCGAATAAACGACACTTCAACAGGAAAGGCAAGGTTTTTAAAATGACAGTCACAATCAACCAGATCAAGGAACTGCGCGAAGCCACTGCTGCCGGAATGGGCGCGTGCAAGGAGGCTCTGATCGCCTCGAACGGCGATATGGACGCCGCCGTGAAGTACCTGCGCGAGAAGGGCCTCGCCGTTGCGGCCAAGCGTGTGGACAAGGAGTCCAAGCAGGGCATCGTGGCCCTCGCCGAAGCCGACGACAAGAAGACGATGGCCCTCGCCGAGGTCAACTGCGAGACCGACTTCGTGGCCAACACCGACGCCTACAAGGAGTTCTGCGCCAAGGCCGCCAAGGTGGCCCTCGAAGGCAAGAACATCGAGGAGACGCTGGCCGACGACTACAAGATGCTGCTCACGAAGACGGGCGAGAACGTGAAGATCCGCCGCCAGGAGCGCTACACGCTCGAAGGCGCGGGCGTCCTCAGCGGCTACATCCACATGGGCGGCAAGATCGGCGTTCTCGTGGAGCTCGGTTGCGACAAGGCCGACGCCCCCGAACTCGCCGAGGCGGCCCACATGGTGTGCCTGCAGGTGGCGGCCAACGCCCCCCGCTACATCCAGCCCGCCGACGTGCCCCAGGCCGAGATCGACGCGGAGCTCGAAGTCAAGCTCAACGCTCTCAAGGAGCAGAAGGGCAAGCTTCCTCCCGAGCAGGCGCTCGTGGGCATCAAGAAGGGCATGGCCGCCAAGTTCTGCACCCAGATCTGCCTTATGAAGCAGGACTACGTGGCCGATGGCGACATGACCGTCGAGAAGTACCTCGACGGCGTCTCCAAGACCGTCGGCGCGCCGATCACGGTGAAGCGCTTCGTCCGCTTCCAGCTCGGCGCCTAATGCCGCGCCGCATCGCAAGCAAAACAAGTCAGGGTGCCGCCGGCCGTTGAAGGTCTGCGGCACCCCGCTGGCATAAAGGAGCGTACGCCATGAAGTCCAGAACGCCTCGCTTTTTCCTCCCGGCACTCGCCGCCGTCGTCTCGCTCTGCGCCGTCGCGCAGCTGCCCGACGCCTGGGATTCCGCCACGGTGGCCTCCAACGGCTGCAAGGTGGCCGACTGGATGATCGCGCACCCCATGCGCGCCAACCACAGGGACTGGAGCTACGGCGCGTTCTACGCAGGCCTCGTGGCGTTCGGTCTCTCCGATCCCGCGCTCCCATACCTCGACGTCGTGCGCGAACGCGGCGCCGAATACTCCTGGAAGCCGGACGATCGCATGTATGACGCGAACTCGCACTGCATCGCTCAGGCATGGCTCGAGATCGCGCGTGCGGACGACAATCCCGCCGCCCTCGCGCCATACCGCTCGACGTGCGACTTCATCCTCGGCGCGCGCGTGCGCTCTCCACTTGCCCATCGCGCCGGCGCGAGCGGACGCTTCGTGCTGAACTGGGACCGCTGGAGCTGGTGCGACGCGCTCTTCATGGCGCCTCCTTCATGGGCCAAGCTCGCCGCCATGACTGGCGACGACCGCTACCGTGACTTCATGATAAGCGAGTACCGCGCCACTCACGCGCGCCTCTTCGACCGCGACGAGCATCTCTTCTACCGCGACGCGAACTTCGTTGACAAGAAGACGCCCGGCGGCGAGAAGACGTTCTGGGGCCGCGGCATGGGATGGGTGCTTGCAGGTCTTCCGCTCGTGATGCGGGAGCTGCCCGACAGCCTCCGCACGCGCCCCTGGTTCGAGGGACTTTTCAAGGAGATGTGCGAAAAGGTGAAGACACTGCAGCGCTCGGACGGCGCGTGGGGACCGAGCCTTCTCGACCAGAAGAATCCCGACCTGCCGGAGATGAGCGGTACGGCGTTCTTCTGCTATGCGTTCATGTGGGGAGTGAACAACGGCCTTCTCGACGAGGACGACTATCTGCCGCGCGTGAAGAGGGCTTGGGCGGCCATGTGCAGATGCGTTGACGAGGAAGGGCGCTTCGGCTGGGTGCAGCCCATCGGGGAGCGTCCGGAAAGCGGCTTCGGCGCAAACTCCACCGAGACGTACGCGGCTGGCGGCTTTCTGCTCGCTGCGAGCGAGATCCGCAAATACACGGTGCTGGCGGCACACCGCGACGCGAAGCGCGTGCGCGTGGCGCCCGTGGCGCGCTACAGGGTGGACACCGTGGAGGTTGACTGGAAGGCGCTCGGCCTTGCCGAGAAGGACCTTGTGGTGTTCGACATGCGCGACGGCGCGTCGCTGCCGCACCAGCTGTGGGACGACGACGGAGATGGTGCGCCGGACAAGCTGATTTTCTCATCGCCGTTTGTGGCGGGCGTCACGCGCGAGTTTCGCGTGTTCAACGACTCGTCGCTCAAGCGTCCAGACATGACTGCCGTATGCTTCGGCCGTCACGCGCCTGACCGCCTTGACGACTACCTCTGGGAGAACGACAAGGCCGCATGGCGCATATACGGCCCGGGAGTCTCACAGCCGCCGCCGAAGGGCGAGGGGCTCGTCTCGAGCGGAATAGACGTGTGGAGCAAGAAGGTGCGCTATCCCATCATCGACAAGTGGCTGAAGCTAGGCCACTACCACAAGGACTCCGGCGAGGGCATGGACGCCTACAAGGTGGGCACTGCGTGCGGCGCGGGCGGCTTTGCCGTGTGGCGCGGCGGAAAGGCGTTCAGCGCGGGGAACTGGAAGACGCAGCGTTGCATTGCAACGGGTCCGGTGCGCACTGCCTTCGAGGTGACGTATGCGCCTTTCGACTGTGGCGACGGCGTGAAGGTGGAGGAGAGGCTTGTGGTGAGCATTGACCGCGGAAGGCGCTTTTCGAAGATGGAGGCCACTTTCAAGATCTCGGGCGCGAATGAAGTTGACGGAGGGCCGGGATTGAACGTCTCGGCGCAGAAGGAGCACAACGGCGAGCTGACGGCGCGTCCCGACAAGGGGTGGCTCGCGAACTTCGAGCCGGCGATGAAGGACCGCACGAGCATACTCACCGCGATCTTCACAGAGGGCGAGAGCGCGATGCAGACTTCGGAGAATGGCGACATGCTGCTTGTGAGGAAGGTGAAGAACGGCGAAAGGTTCGTGTGGTGGACGGGCCAGAGCTGGACAGGACGCGGCGAAGTGCGTGGCGCGCGGCAGTGGGCCGAGTGCGTGGCGCGTGAGCAGGACGCCGTTCTGCATCCGATTTCCGTCGAGCTGCATTGAGCGACGGGCGAGGATTTGGTAAAATAGAGGCACTCATTCTAAAGACAGGAGTCGATCGAAATGGGATGGTTCGAGAAAAAGGCCGAAAAGGCGAAGATTCCCCCTGCGCAGGCGCTGTGGCAGGTTTGTCCGCGTTGCCGCAGCTACGTGGCGAAGGACGAGTGGAAGGCGAACAACTGCATCTGCCCGGCGTGCGGATACCATGGCCGCCTCGGAGCGCGCGCGCGCATTGCGCAGCTTGCGGACGAGGGGACGTTCGCGGAGGTGTTCCGCGAGGTGAGCTATTCTGACCATCTTGACTTCCACGACGCGACGGGTCCGTACAAGACGAAGGTGGAGTCCACCATCGCGAAGACCGGCGAGAAGGAAAGCGCGGTGATGGGCACGGCCGAGATGGGCGGCGTGCCGGTGATGCTGGGGGTGATGGACTTCTCGTTCATGGGAGGGTCGCTTGGAACGGGCACGGGCGAGCGCATCGCGCGCGCGTGCGAGCAGGCGATCGCCGAGAGGCGTCCGCTCGTCATCTGCTCGGCGTCGGGCGGCGCGCGCATGCACGAGGGAATACTCTCTCTGATGCAGATGGCGAAGACGTCCGCCGCAGTGGGGCGTGTGAAGGAGGCTGGCCTTCCTTACATCAGCGTGCTCACGGACCCGACCACCGGCGGCGTCTCGGCGTCTTTCGCGATGCTGGGCGACATCAACATCACCGAGCCGAAGGCGCTCATCGGCTTCGCCGGCCGGCGCGTGATCGAGAACACGATCCACCAGAAGCTGCCGCCCGACTTCCAGACGGCCGAGTATCTGCTCGCGCACGGCTTCATCGACAAGATCGTGCCGCGCGCCGAGCTGAAGACGTTCATCGTGAAGATGCTGCGCTACTTCGGGTTTGAGAGTTTGAAGGCTTGAAGGTTTCGAGGTTTCGGAGCTTCTAGGTTTTAAGGTTGAAGGTTTGGAGTTGACAATGGCGACAAGGAAAAAGATCGAGAACGTGACGGCGATGGACCGCGTGAAGCTCGCGCGCGATCCAAAGAGGCCGCACATGATGGACTTCATCTCGCGCATCTGCAGCGACTTCGAGGAACTGCACGGCGACCGTCTTGTGAACGACGACCGCGGCCTCATCTGCGGCTTCGCCACGATCGACGATGCGAAGGGCGCGCTCAAAGTGCTGCTGATCGGCCACCACAAGGGCGCCACCGTGGAGGAGAACATGGAGGCCAACTTTGGCATGGCCAATCCCGACGGCTATCGCAAGGCGATGCGTCTTGCGAAATTAGCAGAGAAGTTCCATCTTCCAATCGTGACGTTCGTGGACACTCCCGGCGCGTATCCTGGCGACACTGCCGAGGCGCGCGGCCAGGCCGAGGCAATCGCGAAGTCACTTGAGTTCTTCTCGCTTCTCAAGACTCCGATCGTGGTGGTGGTGACGGGCGAGGGCGGCAGTGGCGGCGCGCTCGCGATAGCAGTTGGCGACCGCATTCTCATGCTCGAGAACGCCGTCTATTCCGTCATCTCTCCCGAAGGCTGCGCGGGCATCCTCTGGCGCGACGGCGCGCAGGCGCCCGCAGCCGCAGAGGCGCTGAAGATCACGGCGGCTGACCTCAAGCGGCTTGGCGCAATCGACGAGATCGTGAAGGAGCCTGCTGGTGGCGCGCAGAAGAGCCATGCCGCGGCCGCTGCGGCCGTCAAGAAGGCGGTTGTGGCGGCGCTGCGCGAGCTCGAGGGCGTGCCGCTCGACGAGCTGGTGGCGAAGCGCTATGCGAAGTTCCGCGCCATGGGCAATTTCTACTGAGAAAGGAAGGCGCAATATGAATAAGACGATCGTTGTATTGGCAATCGCTGCAGTGCTTGGTCTCTCGTGCGGTGCTTTCACGCAGCGCAGAAGCTTCAGGGGCGGATATCCGGTGGGCACAGGCGGAGCGGGAGCCAGGGTCAACCGCCAGGCCGCGCTTTCCGAGAAGAACACGCCGCTCGCGGGATCGCGCGGAACGGGGCGCAAGAAGAACATCCGCCTCGTTAAGGCCGACGGCAGCTTCGCGATGAAGGTGGCGAAGGGCGACCCCGTGCTGGTGGAGTTGAAGGAGCCGGCGGGCTGCAGATGGATGACGCCGCCTACCTCCGGCAAGTACTCGTGCATCATCGAGCGCGGCGCTGCCGCGAAGGCGCGCTCCGCCAACGTGTCCGGCGGACAAGGCGTGGCCGTGGCCACGGTGCGTCGCCTTGCCGACTCCAACGTGGAGCTTACGCTAAAGCTTGTGAAAAAGGACGCTGCGCCAAACGCCGCGCCGGAGGACACGATCACCATCGGCCTCATGACCCCGTAAGAATCAAGAAAAGACAACGATGACAGACGACATGAACGCGCAGAAGGTGCTGCCGCGCCTTTCTTCCGAACTAGGTATCTCCGCCGGGCAGATAGCGGCAGTCGCACGGCTTCTCGGCGAGGGCAACACGATTCCATTCATCGCCCGATACCGCAAGGAGGTGCACGGAAACCTCGACGAGGTGCAGATATCGAAGATACAGGAGCGCCTAACGTACTATGCTGAGCTCGAGGACCGCAGGGCCGCGATTCTCAAGTCCATCGACGAGCAGGGCAAGCTCACTGACTCCCTTCGCGCGAAGATCGAGGCGTGCATGCAGAAGAACGCACTCGAAGACCTCTACCAGCCCTACAAGCCCAAGCGCCGCACGCGCGCCATGATCGCGAAGGAGAAGGGCCTTGAGCCGCTGGCCGACAAGATCTGGAACGGCGAGCCGTTCGACGCGTCCGACGAAGACCTGCAGGGCGCGCGCGACATCATCGCCGAGCGCATCTCCGACATGGCCGAAGTCCGCGGCCTCGTGCGCGACGTCTTCGCGCACAAGGCCGTAGTCAAGAGCGAGGTGGTGACGCCCAGACCTACGGAGCCCACGAAGTTCGAGCAGTACTATGACTTCTCCGAGCCCATCTCCGAGATTCCCAGCCACCGCTATCTCGCGATACGCCGCGGACAGAAGGAGGGCGTTCTCTGGGTGCGACTTGTGGTGGACAAGGAGCCGCTCGTGCAGGACATTCTCGGCATCGTGAACCGCGAGCGCGGCGCCTCCTCTTCGAACGAGCAGATCCGCCTTGCCGCCGAGGATGCCTACAAGCGCCTGCTAGCGCCTAGTTGCGAAATCGACGTGAGCGTTGAGAAGAAGCTTGAGGCTGACCGCGCCGCCGTGGAGGTGTTCGCGGAGAACCTGCGCCATCTGCTGCTTGCGGCCCCTCTGGGCGAGAAGCGCGTTCTTGCGATAGACCCAGGCATTCGCACAGGCTGCAAGGTAGCGATGCTCGACGCCACAGGGAAGTTCCTCGTGAACACCGTGATATACCCCATGCAGCGCACGGCCGAGGCTCAGGAACGCCTGGCGAAGCTCGTTGAGACGTTCAAACCCGAGGCGGTGGCTGTGGGCAACGGCACAGCGGGACGCGAGACCGAGGCGTTCGTGCGCGACGTGCTGCGGCTCATCGGCGCAAAGAACGTGATTGTGGTGAGCGTGAGCGAGGCTGGCGCCTCGGTGTACTCGGCGAGCGAAGTTGCGCGCGACGAGTTCCCTGAGCTCGACCTCACGGTACGCGGCGCGATCTCCATCGGGCGCCGTCTGCAGGATCCTCTCGCGGAGCTCGTGAAGATCGACCCGAAGTCGATAGGCGTGGGCCAGTATCAGCACGACGTGCATCAGCCGCTCCTTGGCGCGAAGCTGGACGAGGTGGTGGTGAGCTGCGTGAACGGAGTGGGCGTGGAGCTGAACACCGCCTCGGCGCCGCTTCTCACGCGCGTTTCGGGAATCGGCGAGTCGCTCGCGAAGCGAATAGTGAAGTGGCGCGAGGAGAACGGTGCGTTCAGGAGCCGCAGCGACCTGAAGAAGGTCAGCGGGCTTGGTCCGAAGGCGTTCGAGCAGTCCGCGGGCTTCCTGCGCATTCGCGGGGCGGCGAATCCGCTCGACGCGTCGGCTGTGCATCCCGAGAGATATGCGCTCGTGGAGCAGATGGCGAAGGACCTCGGCGTGAAGGTGGGTGAGCTCGTGGGCAACGCGACGCTCGCGGCGAAGATCGACGTGAGGCGCTACATAACGAACGACGTGGGCGAGCCGACGCTGAAGGACATCGTGGACGAGCTGAAGAAGCCCGGGCGCGATCCGCGCGCCGTTTTCGAGAAGCCGGCGTTCCGCGACGACGTGACGACGATCGACGACGTGAAGGAGGGGATGACGCTCGAGGGCGTGGTCACGAACGTGGCCGCGTTCGGGGCGTTCGTCGACATCGGCATTCACCAGGACGGTCTTGTGCACGTCTCGGAGCTGGCGGACCGCTTTGTGCGCGACCCGAAGGAGGTCGTGAAGGTGGGCGACAAGATCCGCGTGAAGGTGATAGGCGTCGACAAGGCGCGCGGAAGGGTATCGCTTTCCGCTCGCACGCAGCCGAGGGAGAACGCGGGGGGCTTTCGCTCCGGCGGAGGCCAGGCGCGCGGGCCGCGTCCGCAGCAGGGTCCGCACCGCGTGGGCGGCGAGCATGGCGGGCGCTCCTATTCGAGCGGCTTCAGCTGCAATCCGTTCGCCAATCTCTGACGCGGCGATGGCAGGAGGCGCGAGAAGTGGAAGTCATTGACGGGAAGAATGTGAATACTGAAGTCGCGGGCCGCGATTTCAAGTACTACATCTTCGACTGGGACGACAACATCCTCCACATGCCCACGCGCATCTATCTCGAAAAGCGCGGCGAAGACGGCGTGTGGCGCCCCACAAGCGTCTCTACAGGCACTTACGCTCTTGTGCGCACAGACGAGCAGCACTACCGTCTGCCGCAGGAAGGCGGCCGCGAGGCAGCGTTCCGCGACTTCCAGGATCCTCCCGGCTCCGATGCCGCGCAGGACGCCGGCGACCTCTCGTTCATCCGCGACACCCGCGCCGCGCTTGCGAGGATAAAGGCCGGCGAGCCGCCAGGCCCCTCCTTCGAGACTCTTCGCAAGACTCTTCGCGAAGGGCGCATCTTCGCGATAGTCACCGCGCGCGGCCATGCAGCCGACACGATCCGCAGGGCGGTGAGGATATTCATCGACGAGGCCCTTTCGCCGGAGGAGCGCGACGAGATGCTCACGAACCTGCGCGGCTACCGGTACTGCTTCGACAAGGTGCAGGCGTTCGGCACAGACGAGGAGGAGATCGACTACTTCCTCTCCATGTGCCGCTACCATGCCGTCACTAGCCCGGACTTCAAGGAGAAGATGGCAGAAGATGCGGACTTCGGCGCGCGTCTCGTGGACGCCCCGCCTCACCAGAAGCCCGAGCTCGCCAAGGAGTTCGCGATACGCGACTTCGTGGAGCATCTCTTCCGCACGATGCAGCGCACGGGCGGCATAGGCGAGAGGCAGGTGGCGGTGGGCTTCTCAGACGACGACCCTGGCAATGTGGCCGCCGTCACGAACTACATCCGCAGCGAGCTCGCGCGCCGCTTCGGATCCTTCAAGTTCGTCGTGTACGACACTAGCGACCCCAGCCTAACCAACGGACGCAAACTCACCGTGGTGGGTCAGCTTGAGCTGGAGCTTGGAGTGTAGTTTTTTCGACTGGCATCCAGTCGGCACGCTGCGCCTCAGAAGCCATGTGGAGCTTCATCTGGAGAAAGGGGCGGTTCTGCTTGGAAGCACGAAGAGAGATGACTACGACGATTTTCCTCGCGATGTGTGCAGCGTGTCGCCCGAAAGTTCGTACAGGGCTCTCATTCAGGCGTGGGACGCAGAAGACATCGCGATCACGGGAAGGGGGACGATTGACGGTCAGGGCCCTGCCTTCTACGACCGCAAGCCGCCGCGCGGCCACTGGCCGAAGCCGAAGTTCCGTCCGCTGATGGTCCAGTTCGTCCGCTGCAGGCGCGTGAGGCTGGAGGGCGCCACCTTCAAGGACAGCCCGATGTGGACGATGTTCATCCGCCTTTGCGAAGACGTGGTGGCGGAAGGGATAACGGTCGTCGGCGACCAACGCATGATCAACAACGACGGAATCGACTTCGATGCCTGCCGACGCGTGCGCGTGGGCAATTCGTTCTTCAAGACTGGTGACGACTGATCGTTGCGGAACCCGGCATCAAGATATGCGGCGTGCGCGACGTCACGTTCAGGAACTTCAACGTCGAGTGCGCGAGGCCGCTGCGCTTCGTCGGGAACCACGACTCCATTCTGAAGAACATCCGTCTGGAGAACTTCACGGCGGAGGTGGAATGTCCGGGGTCCCCATCGGTCATCTATTGGACTTGTGGCAGGTTTTAACAGCTGGAAGTGCGTTATAATGTGCCACAAGTATGTTTTCAGGTTGACTTGTGGCAGAAAATAAGGTATGCTATGCGTCGAAAAAGCCAAGAAAGGTTTGTTTTCGATGATAATTGGCCGAGAAGTTGAACTTGCAAAACTAAAGAGCGCGGAGAGTTCGGGTAAGGCCGAATTCATTGCGGTCTATGGACGCCGCCGAATTGGAAAGACGTTTCTGGTTCGGCAGGCATGTGGCAGTTTCGCGTTTGAGCATACGGGCATACGCAAGCGTGGCACCGCCAAACAGCTGGAGGAGTTCGCAAAGTCCCTTTCGGCGCAGGGATATCCAAGGTGCAGGCGTCCGTCAGATTGGTACGAGGCGTTTGATTTCCTCAAGGAGCTTCTTCTCGGAAAGGGAGTGGGGCGCAAGATCATATTCCTTGACGAATGTCCGTGGATGGATACGCCGAAGTCCGATTTCGTCGGAGCCCTTGACCATTTTTGGAACGGCTGGGCTTCCGCGCGGAATGACATCATGTTGGTCATCTGCGGGTCGGCGACGTCATGGGTCATCGAGAAGATCATCGACGATTACGGCGGACTCCACAACCGGCTGACGCGGCAAATCTACCTTCGTCCGTTCACACTTGCCGAATGCGAGGCGCTCGTGCGCGCGAATGGACACGTCATGAACCGCGACCAGATACTGGAAGGGTACATGGTGATGGGCGGCGTCCCGTACTACTGGGATCTGCTTCGCACGGACATCAGCCTCGTGCAGAACATCGACGAACTGTTCTTTGCTCCGCATGGTGAGCTCTCCGACGAGTTCGACCATCTGTTTCTTGCTCTCTTCCGCAAGCCGAAGCTGTACATTTCCGTCATTCGCGCCCTCGGGACGAAGAAGTGCGGGATGACGCGGAACGAGATCATCGCGGCCACGCGCACGAAGGGGAACGGACGCCTTTCGCGCGTTCTGAAAGAACTTGCGCAATGCGACTTCATCCGCGCATACGCGGAACCGGGCCGCCGGAAGCGCGATCTTGTCTATCAGCTGATCGACAACTACGTCCTGTTCTACTTTAGGTTCATTGACGGAGAGACCAACTTGATGCCGAACTTCTGGTCCGTGTCGCAGACGACTCAGGCCGTGCGCATCTGGTGCGGACTCGCCTTTGAGCGCGTGGCGTTGCAGCACCTTGAGGCAATCAAGAGGAAGCTCGGCATCTCCGGCGTTGTGACTCGTACATACGGCTGGAGGTTCCGCGATGACGGCAAGGACGGGGATGGCGCGCAGATCGACCTTGTCATCGAGCGCGACGACAAGGTCGTCAACCTGTGTGAAATGAAGTACACCGCCGGTCCGTTTACGATAACGGACGAATATGACAGGCGGCTTAAGATCAAACGTGAGGTCTATGCGGAGCAGACGGGGACGTCGGACGCAATTCACCTTACGATGGTCTCCGCGCATGGGCTCAAGGCCAACGCGAACGCATCCGACGTTCAGTCCGTCGTCACGCTCGACGATTTGTTCAAGGGGTAAATGTTCGGGGGGACTGTCCCCACAGGTTGTTCCTAAAGAAAGGAAACAAAGATATGACGGATAAAATTGGACAAGTAGCTATTGTGGCCGCGATGGCGCTGGGCGTTTCGGCGGCGCTGGGCGCTGACAGCGCCCTCGAAAAGAAGGCGGAGGAGCGCAGGTCGCCCGACTGGCCGAACCTCGAGGAGGTGATCATCGTCACGAAGTGCCACCTCGACGTGGGCTACACGCACACCGTCCCCGAACTGGTCAAGCTGTACAGGACGTCATACATGGACAAGGCGCTGGCGCTGTTCGATTCCGACCGGACGATGCCGCCCGACCTCCGCGTGCGCTGGACGCTGCCGGCTTGGCTGACCGACG